>Ga0207645_10000782_pt1 | contig 26555 bp, 25 predicted proteins | sample KBSM53metaG_FD_184331 | JGI IMG/M metagenome (GOLD analysis project Ga0207645, IMG submission 184331) | Miscanthus rhizosphere microbial communities from Kellogg Biological Station, Michigan, USA - KBS M5-3 metaG (SPAdes) (version 2) | ecosystem: Host-associated > Plants > Roots > Rhizosphere >...
TGACCCCGAAAGGAGAAGAGATAATGAGGAACTGGCTGAAATGTTGATTTGATTATTAACCGTGTTTGCCGGTGATCCAATAATTGTATTAAAACACGACGACGCGGAGTAAGAAAAAAGGAAATGAAAAAGATATTACAAATTCTATTCGAACACAAAACGCTTGATCGCGGAATGGCGAAAGAGGTGCTGGTGAATATTGGTAAAGGTATTTATAATGAGCATGAAGTGACGGCTTTCATGACGGTCTATCTTATGCGCAGTATAACTATCGAGGAACTGCAGGGTTTCCGCGATGCGCTGCTGGAGCTTTGTGTTCCCGTTGACATGAATGGATTTGAAACAATTGATATTGTTGGTACGGGTGGTGATGGCAAGAATACGTTTAACATCTCTACATTAAGCTGTTTTATCGTTGCGGGTGCCGGCCAAAAAGTTTCCAAGCATGGCAATTACGGAGCTTCTTCTATCAGTGGTGCCTCCAATGTAATGGAGCAGTTGGGATATAAATTTAAAAATGATAAAGACAAATTGAAGATCGAGGTTGATAAAGCGAATATTTGTTTTTTACATGCACCATTATTTCATCCTGCGTTAAAAACGGTTGGGCCTATACGTAAGAACCTTGGCATGCGAACCTTCTTTAACATGCTTGGACCGATGGTAAACCCGGCTTCGCCGAAGTTTCAGTTGGTAGGCGTATTCAGCCTGGAGATGGCCCGTATTTATAATTATTTATTGCAGCAGACGGACAGGGCGTTTACAATTATTCATGGACTGGATGGTTATGATGAAATTTCACTGACAAATGATACCAAGGTCATTACCAATGCCGGTGAAAAGATAATGACACCGGAGCAATTAGGAAAACGAATGGTATCGGCACAGGATATCAGTGGCGGTAACAGCGTTGAAGAAGCAGCGAGAATTTTTACAAAAATTCTGAAGGGAGAGGGGAGTTGGGCACAAAACGCTGTAGTGCTCGCAAATGCGGCGATGGCATTATATTGCACTAATAGTTATAAAAATTATGACGAAGCTTATGCGGCGGCAGTCGACAGCCTCGATAGCGGCCGTGCCAATGAGTCATTAAAGAAATTAATCAGTTTGCAGTAATGAACATCCTGGATACGATTATAGAGTATAAAAAAAAGGAAGTTGAAAAGCGGAAGAAGGAAGTAAGCGTTGCCACGTTGGAAGGCGCTGAGTTTTTTGAGAGAAAGACGTTATCACTGCGGGAATTTCTTTTGAAGGAAGAGAAGACAGGTATTATTGCTGAGTTCAAACGAAAGTCGCCTTCGAAAGGAATTATAAATGACAAAGCAGACGTTGCAGAAGTAACCAGGGGATATGCGATGAATGGAGCTTCATGTTTATCTGTTTTGACTGATGAACATTTTTTTGGAGGCAGTGATGAAGATGTGAGAAGAGCAAGGGTGAATACGATCCCTATATTGCGCAAGGAATTTATAATTGACGAATACCAGGTTACAGAAGCTAAAAGCATTGGTGCGGATGCGATTTTATTAATAGCCGCATGTTTGTCAGCGAAAGAAGTGAAGCGATTGGCGTCTTTTGCAAAACAATTGGGACTTTCTGTGTTATTGGAATTGCACGACGAAAACGAACTGGATCATGTTTGTGATGATACAGATATTGTCGGGATCAACAACCGGAACCTGAAAACATTTGTTGTAGATATTGAACGAAGTTTGAGAATGGCGGAACGGATTCCTGCAGGAAAAATCAAGGTCGCCGAGAGTGGAATCAGTACGCCGGAAAATATAATTTTATTTAAAGAAAATGGTTTTAATGGTTTTTTGATTGGCGAACACTTTATGAAAGAAAAAGACCCAACGATTGCTTTTGCCCGGTTTGTACAACAACTAAAGCAAAAGCAGTATGAGAATTAAAGTATGTGGTTTGACATTGCCTGAGCAGGCCAGCGCTCTTGAAGAAATGGGCGTAGCTCTTGCCGGTTTTATATTTTATCCCAAATCGCCAAGATTCATGGGTAATAAAATATCGCCGGAAAAAATGAAACAGATAAAGGGGCGCATTGCCAAGGTCGGTGTGTTTGTAAATGCGACCTATGATGAACTAATGAGGATAGTGGAAGACTACCGGCTTGATATGGTACAGCTGCATGGCGACGAAACGCCGAAGTATTGTGAAAAAATTGCCGATTATATTTCAGTTATAAAAGCGTTTCGCTTGGGTGAGAATGATAACGTGGAATGGATGTCGCGACCCTATCAGGATGTTTGCGATATGTTTATGTTTGATACAATGGGTGCGGGGTATGGTGGCACCGGGAAAAAGTTTAACTGGGATGTATTGAAAAAGTCGATGATCAACAAACCGTTTTTCCTGAGCGGTGGAATTGAACCGGGCGATGAAGAAAAACTAATAGCGTTTCAAAATGAGCCTGTCGCGAAAAATCTTTTTGCTATTGATATCAACAGCAAATTTGAAATAACGGCCGGCGTGAAGAATATGGAGAAAGTAAAAGAATTCTGCGGGAAGCTCATGTAAACTGGTCCCGACAGGTATCGGGATTGAGATTTATGTGATTCAAAAGATTTGTTAACTACGATTTCCGTTTGTTTATAAATGAAAATTAATATTCGGATAGCAAGTGAAACTGATTTGCCGGCAATGCTGGAGATATATAATGATATTATCCTGCATACGGCAGCTGTATATGATTATGAACCGCATACGTTGGAAATGAGAACAGAATGGTTTCGTGCGAAGCAGAAGCAGGGTTTCCCCGTCTTTGTAGCGGAGCATGACGGTGCGATTGTTGGGTTTAGTACGATCGGACCATTTCGAAGGGAGTGGACGGCTTACAAATATTCTGTTGAAAATTCTGTGTATGTAAGAAATGATTATCGGGGTAAAGGAGTTGGCAGATTGTTATTGCCGCCATTGATAGAAACGGCAAAGAAATTAAAAATGCACACAATCATTGCCGGTATAGAGGCGGCTAATGAAGCGAGTATTAAACTGCATAAAAGTTTCGGTTTTGAAGAGGTGGCCCATTTTAAAGAGGTTGGATGGAAGTTTGAACGATGGTTGGATCTGAAATTTCTTCAATTAATTGTCTGATCCGGGATGGTGAGGATTGAGATAATTATTGGCAGGTCTGAAACGGCGCGGTTTTGAATTGCTGAATAGCGGCGGGAACGATGAACGTCCCGAATGCGTTCGGGGCAACTAAAGTTAACAAGTCCGCAGGATGCGGTGCATAGTACTTCAGCTAAGTACAAAAAAATAAAATGACAACAACACAAATAAGTAAGAAGCCAAACGCCCAGGGATATTATGGAAAGTTTGGCGGTGCGTATATACCGGAGATGCTGCACAGGAATGTAGAGGAGCTGCGTACAAAATATCTTGATATAATCTATGACGATGCATTTCAGAAAGAGTTTCGCGGATTGCTGAAAGACTATGCCGGACGTCCGACACCGTTATATTTTGCTGAGCGCTTAAGCAAACTGTTCAACACCACGATTTACCTGAAGCGGGAAGATCTTTGTCATACCGGTGCACATAAAGTGAATAATACCATCGGTCAGATCTTATTGGCACAACGATTGGGAAAAAAAAGAATCATTGCGGAAACAGGTGCCGGTCAGCATGGTGTGGCTACTGCAACGGTGTGTGCGTTAAAGGGTATTCAGTGTATTGTGTATATGGGCGAAAAAGATATTGAGCGGCAGGCGCCAAACGTAGCAAGAATGAAAATGCTGGGAGCAACTGTAATACCGGCAACAAGCGGCAGCAAGACATTAAAAGATGCGACAAATGAAGCGATACGTGACTGGATCAATAATCCGAATGATACACATTATATCATTGGCAGTGTTGTAGGACCGCATCCTTACCCTGACATGGTAGCGCGGTTTCAATCGGTGATCAGTGAAGAGATAAGATGGCAATTAAAAGAGAAAACCGGCAGTGAATTGCCCGATTACGTGATGGCATGCGTTGGTGGTGGCAGTAACGCAGCGGGCGCATTCTATCATTTTATTGAAGAAGACCTGGTGAAATTGATCGCAGTAGAAGCTTCGGGTTTAGGTATCCACAGCGGTCATAGCGCTGCTACCACACAGTTAGGAAAGCCGGGGGTGTTGCATGGCAGTAAAAGTTTGGTCATGCAGACAGAAGACGGCCAGGTAGTAGAGCCGCATAGCATATCGGCAGGATTGGATTATCCCGGTATCGGGCCAATGCACGCTTACTTATTTGATAGTGGTCGTGCTACATTCTTAAGCGCAACAGATGAAGAAGCTTTAAGTGCTGCATTTGAATTGGCGAAGCTGGAAGGGATTATACCTGCGTTGGAAAGCGCACATGCATTGGCGGCATTGAAGCAAATGAAGTTCAGCAAAGATGATACTGTAGTGATTTGTCTGAGCGGGAGAGGGGATAAGGATTTGGGAACGTATATGAAGTCGATGGAAAAATAAGAGATAAAACAATGAACAGGCTTGAACAATTATTCGAAAAGAAGCAACAACGAATACTCAACGTTTACTGCACGGCAGGCTATCCTGAATTGGACAGTACATTGAATATATTGAAAGCGTTGCAGGAAAATGGTGCTGATATTATTGAATTGGGCATGCCTTATAGTGATCCGCTTGCTGATGGACCCGTGATACAGGCGAGCAGTGCAAAAGCTTTGGCAAACGGTATGACGATTGCAAAATTGTTTGAGCAGTTGAGAGGTTTTCGCAATTCCGCATTAGGTAAAGGCGGGATTTATGTACCGGTTATATTGATGGGTTATATGAACCCGATCCTTCAATATGGGTTTGAAAAATTTTGTCAGCATGCGGCAGCTATCCCTATTGACGGTTTGATACTGCCCGATCTGCCCGAATATGAATTTGAAACGGAGTATGGTCCGATCATTCAGCGCTACGGGCTGGATTTTATTTTCCTCGTTACACCGGAAACAGCGGAAGAAAGAGTGAAAAAACTGGATTCATTAAGCACCGGGTTTTTATATGCGGTGTCATCATCCTCAACAACAGGAAAGGATAAGAATATGACAGATGTGAATGCTTACCTGCAACGACTAAAAAGTTATAGACTAAAAAACCCTGTGTTGGTTGGCTTTGGTATAAAAGATAAATCAAGTTTTGATGCTGCCTGTATGCATGCAAATGGTGCAATTATCGGAACTGCTTATATTAAGGCATTGTCTGAAAATAGTGATGCAGCTGATGCCACAAAACAATTTTTGCAACCGATTCTTTCGTAAATAAATAATGAAGCATACGTGAACCTGACAATTATAAAATATAATGCCGGTAATATTCAGTCTGTGTTATACGCCTTGGAAAGGATTGGTGTTTCTGCGAATGTTACGGATAGTATCGAGCAAATTCAAAAAGCAGACAAAGTGATTTTTCCTGGTGTGGGCGAAGCGAGCACGGCAATGAACTATCTAAAAGAGAGAAAACTGGATAAGGTTATAAAAAATTTGAAACAACCGGTTCTGGGAATTTGCCTTGGATTGCAGCTGATGTGTAAATATTCAGAAGAGAATGATACGGAATGCATGGGCATATTTGATGAAAATGTAAAACTATTTAAGCCTTCGGATACTCATTTGAAAGTGCCGCAGATAGGATGGAATTCAATCTATGATTTGAAGACAGATTTATTTTCGGGTATAAACGAGAATAACTATTGCTATTTTGTTCATGGGTATTACGCGGCAATGGGCGAACATACGATCGCTACAACAGACTATGTTCAGCCATTCAGTTCCGGATTGCATAAGGATAATTTCTACGGAGTGCAATTTCACCCGGAAAAATCTGCTGTAACCGGTGAACAGGTCATTAAAAACTTTTTGAGTTTGTAAATGGAAATAAGAGAAGCACCGCTTGCCGAAGTTTGGGCATTGAGAAGAGAGGTAATGTACCCGGATGAACATATTTCTTTTGTGCAATTGGATGATGACAATAAAGGATTGCACCTGGGGATATATGAAAAAAAGCAATTGATTTCGGTTATTTCCTTATTTATTAAACACGGTGAATTACAATTCAGAAAGTTTGCAACAAAAAAATCGGAGCAGCATCGGGGATATGGAACAGCATTGCTGAACAAAGCATTTGCAATTGCAAAAGAAAAAGGTTGTAAGTCCGTTTGGTGTAACGCAAGAAAAGATGCGACTAAATTTTATACAAAATGGGGAATGACGGAATCCGGCGCGAGCTGGTTTAAGTATGGGCTTGAGTTCATTATCATGAAAAAAGTGTTGGATATGCAGATTATTCCGGCGATAGATATAATAGACGGTAAATGTGTGCGGCTCACCGAAGGCGACTATGCACAAAAGAAAATTTACAATGAACACCCGCTTGAGGTGGCAAAGCAATTTGAAGATGCCGGGCTGTTGCGGTTGCATTTGGTTGACCTTGATGGTGCCAAAGCCGGCGCGGTAAAAAACTGGAAAGTACTGGAAACAATTGCAGGCAAGACATCTTTAATTATTGATTTCGGTGGCGGTATAAAAACAGAAAAAGATGTAAAGATTGTTTTTGAATCCGGCGCCGCATTCGCAACGGTCGGAAGCATCGCCGTGAAAAATGAACAGGAGTTTGCAAAATGGTTATTAGGTTTCGGTGCTGAAAAGTTTTTATTGGGTGCAGATGTAAAAGAAGAAAAGATTGCAGTAAGCGGGTGGCTGGAAAAAACGGATATATGGGTGTATGATTTTATTGAGAAGTACATTCAACATGGTGTGAAACAGATATTTTGTACGGATGTGAGCAAGGATGGAAAATTGGAGGGGCCTTCGATTAATCTGTATAAAAATATTATCGATAAGTTTCCGGATTTACATTTTATTGCAAGCGGTGGTGTGAGTTCGTTGAAAGATGTGGAAGCTTTACACGAAGTGGGGTGTAAAGGCGTGATCATCGGTAAAGCGATTTATGAAAACAGGATCTCGTTGCAGGAATTAAAGTCGTTTAGTTATGAACATTCATGATTTCTGGTTGTTCGCCTTTGCTGCATTGATGCTGAACATAACGCCGGGCAATGATATGTTGTTTGTGATTACGAGAAGTACGGGTCAAGGTGTGAAGGCGGGAATTGTTTGTGCCCTGGGTATTATGGTGGGTTGTATGGTACACATTATCGCGGCGGTTATTGGTTTATCTGCCATCATCGCAAGCTCAGCGTTGGCATTTAATATCATTAAATATATAGGCGCGGCTTATCTTATTTACCTTGGCATAAGATCAATAATGAGTAAACGAAAATCATTTGAAATTGATAGGAATTTTCATCCACAATCTTATAAAAAACTATTCTGGCAGGGCGTAATTACTAATGTATTGAATCCGAAAGTCGCCTTGTTCTTCCTTGCATTTTTACCACAATTCATTGATGTACGTGCAAGCGGTGCACAGTGGCAGATCTTATTCTTAGGTGTTTGGTTTGATGTGTCAGGAACAATTGTAAACGTATTGGTAGCCTTGTTGTTTGGAAAAATCGGAAGCATGTTAACCAGGTCGCCGCGGTTTGTGCAATGGCAGGAACGGTTTACCGGCGCGGTGCTCATCGCATTGGGAATAAAGGTGGCGTTGAGTTCAAGAAAGTAGGCTTTCGATCCTGCCCGGTTAACTGCAACGATTCACAAAAGAACAATTTGAAAATTTTGTTATTGATTGGGAAAATAAAGCAGGATTTGTTGGTTGGATCGGCAAGAGGAGCAGTATTTTTTTTCACAGTTTGCCGAAGGCGAAAGACGAAGAATTTTTAAAGAAAAAAAGAATAGACGAATAATGCTCACAAAAAGAATCATACCCTGTCTCGACATCAAAGACGGACGAACAGTAAAAGGAACAAATTTTGTAAACCTTCGCGATGCCGGTGATCCTGTTGAGCTCGGTGCTTTGTATGCAAAAGAAGGCGCTGATGAATTGGTATTTCTCGATATTACGGCGACCGTTGAAAAAAGAAAGACATTAAGCGAGCTGGTGAATAAAATTGCTCACCATATTAATATACCGTTTACAGTCGGCGGCGGCATCAGTAGTGTAGACGACGTAAGCGTGTTATTGCAGAACGGCGCTGATAAAATATCGGTCAATACTTCTGCTTTTAAAAATCCACAATTGATAAATGATTTGTCAAAAGAGTTCGGTAGTCAATGTGTAGTGCTTGCGATTGATACAAAAAAAGAAGATGACGGTGAATGGTATGTATACCTCAATGGAGGACGAACTAAAACAGGAAAAAAATGCTTTGACTGGGCGAAGGAGGGAGTGAATCGTGGCGCCGGCGAAATACTGTTGACATCAATGAATCACGACGGCACAAAGCAGGGTTTCGCCATTGATATAACAAAACGCTTAGCCGAAGAATTGCCGGTTCCGGTTATCGCCTCAGGCGGTGGCGGCAACCTCCGGCATTTTGAAGACGTTTTTGAACAGGCACATGCGGATGCAGCCCTGGCAGCGAGCATTTTTCATTTTAAGGAAATAGGGATACCTGAGTTAAAGTTTTTCCTTGATAAGAAAGGAATAGCAGTCAGGCTTTGATTTTCAATGTAGTGAGAGGCTCGTGATTGGAAGGATGGTTATGAGTATTGCAGATTTAGGGCGATATTTGCAGTTAATAATCAGTCTTTATGATTCTGCTGATCATTATAGTGGCAATGATTATTTCATTGTCCTTTTTCAGGACGATGGAAAGCCGGAGAAAATACCGTTTGGGCAGGCGACAGGAAAACCGGAAGCAAAAATTGAATCGCCTGTTGCAACTGATAAAGGAAGATGATGAGCTTAACTGAAAAGAAGATTAGAATTACTGAAGATCAACGGAGCAGCGAGTGGATAAACTGCCGCAAAAATCAATCGAAGATCAAAAGCTGGTAACAAAATTTAAAAATCATCAATGAAAATTGATTTTCAAAAATATGCGGATGGCCTGGCACCCGCTATCATCCAGGACTATAAAACACAGAAAGTATTGATGCTGGGTTTTATGAACGATGAAGCATTGATGAAAACAATGCAGGGCGGTAAAGTGACGTTTTATAGCCGGAGCAAAAAGAGATTATGGACAAAGGGCGAGGAAAGCGGCAATTTTTTATTGGTGAGGGAAGTACTACCCGATTGTGATAAAGATACATTGCTGATAAAAGCAGAGCCGACAGGCCCTGTTTGTCACACAGGTGCCGATACCTGCTGGAGCGAAAAGAATCATAGCGAAGATTTTTTGTTTTATTTAGAAGATATTATAACACTGCGCAGAACCGGCACCGATGAAAAGTCGTATGTGAGACAGTTGTTTAAAAAAGGAATCAATAAGATTGCACAAAAAGTTGGCGAAGAAGCAGTTGAAACCGTGATAGAAGCAAAGGATAATAACAAAGAGTTATTTTTGAACGAAGCGGCTGATCTTCTTTTCCATTATTTAGTATTATTACAGGCTAAGGATTCAAAGCTGGAAGACGTAATAACCATTTTGAAACAAAGACATCAACCTGCATAACATGAAAACTGTATTTGCACTACTGATCCTCGTACCGTCTCTCGTTTTTGCACAGACGAAAAAGGAATCATTTACCCTCAATGGAACTGTATCGGGACTTGCTGACGGCGCTGAGATAAAAATTACCAACACCAATGATAACGGTGAAATCGCCAAAGGCAAAGTAAGTAAGGGAAAATTTTCATTGAATGGAAGCATACCCGAACCCTCATTGTATTATATCGTACTCGGCAAGCAACAACCGCAACATATTTTCCTTGAAAACAAAGTAATAGGCATCACTGGTGATGTAAACAAACCCAAGGAATTAAAAGTAACCGGTTCAAAATCGCACCTGGACTTTATTGAATTCAAAAACATATTTAATCCATTGTTTGCCGACCTGAATGCAGTGGCTGCCGATATAAATAAATCAATGCCCGGTCCGCAATATGATGAATTGATGAAAAAATATGAAGGTATTACCGGAGCTATACAGTCGCAGATTGATAAGTTCATCGCCGAAAAACCTTCTTCATTTGTTTCCCTCTTTTTATTGTCTGTAACAGCACAAGTTTCGGATGATCCCATTCAATTGGAAAAAAGACTTAACCAGCTTTCTGATAATGTAAAGCAATCAGGCGTAGGCAAGAGCCTGGGAGAATTTATTGCATATAACAAAGTAGGTGCAATCGGCACAACAGCGGTTGACTTTACACAACCAGATACAAATGGCAATCCTGTTAAGTTATCATCGTTCCGCGGTAAATATGTGTTGGTTGATTTTTGGGCAAGCTGGTGTGGTCCCTGCCGCAACGAAAACCCGAATGTAGTGGAGGCTTATAATAAATTCAGCACTAAAAATTTTACAATTCTCGGCGTATCGCTGGATCAGCCAAACGGCAAACAAAAATGGCTGGATGCGATTGCAAAAGACAGGCTCACCTGGACACATGTCAGCGATCTGAAATTCTGGAACAATGAAGCCGCGGTTTTGTATCACGTGCAAGGCATACCGTTCAACTTCCTGATGGATCCAGATGGAAAGATCATCGGCCGGAATCTTCGCGGACCTGCACTCGATGCTAAATTATGCGAAGTGCTCGGGTGTAATTAAGTCATCAGGCGTCAGCAGGCATTGATTAGTCCTTGACAATAATTCTATCCGGCATTCGGGAACATTCTCATTCTACTCAACAACTTTTAATAGGATCATCTAACTGAAACAAAAATTGGCAGTTTGCAGTTTCGTCGAAATTCGAAACTGCAAACTGCCAATTGTAAACTACCAATTCATCTCTCTAGTTAATATCCTTTCCCTCTTTCAGTTTGTCGACAATAGTCTGAATATTGTTCTTATTGACTGCATCGGTCAACGGTAATGCCTGCGTAGCATATTTCAATGCGTTTTTGAAATCTCCATTTGCAGAATAACCTCTTGCCAGGCCAACCAATGTTGTAAACTGATTTGGATTCTTTGTATAGTTCATTTTAAAAACTTCCAATGCTTCCTTGTATTTTTTTTGCGCGATTAATTGTCTTCCATACCCGTGTATTTCCTGCATATTCGCAAAGACCAATGATTTTGTCATCAGGTCAGAAGCCTCTTTGCTGCGGCCCAGTTTATCCAGCAATTGTGCACGGGTAGACCATGCCTGGAAAGATTTGCTTCCGCCAAAACCGACGCTTGTAGAAGTATCTGTCCATTTTAATGCCTCATCCAGGTTTACGTTATGCTGTACACACCAGCCTGCCGCCTGGTCCCATGTGTTCCAGAAAAAACCTTTATCGCTTCTCAGTTCATTGCGGAACGATTGAAGCTGACTGTTGACATAATCAACTTCCACTTTGAATGGAAACGACAACTTTTCCCATTCTAAAACGATAGTGGATGAGTTCTCGGTTTCATTTGTGAATTCATACCGGAGCCATTCCACAGTTTTGTCCAATGCAACAGGTTTAATTTTTACCCGCAGTGCATCTTCCTTTTCATTATAAAAAAAACTTCCCCATGAAGAAGAGTTTTTTGAAAATATAAGCGTTGGTTCGCCTGGATCATAAGCGATGAAAAAACCGTATTTACCGGCGGGCAGATCCTGTCCTTCAATTTTTACAGGCCCGGAAAATTCAATGATCGTATTTTCATTCGAACCGGCTCTCCATGGAGCAGCCTTGCTGCTGCCGAAGCCCTGGTCAACAAAACCGACAGGTACCAATTGTCCCCATATTTTTCCCTCTCTTCCGTTTACGTGAGGACGATCGTAATGAATAGTTACATCAGTCAAGCCAATACGTTCAGTAACAGAAGCTTTTTTATTGCCACCATTGGGCAATAAGGTAAGTTGTGCATTTGAAAATAAAACTGAGGCAAGCAATGCCGGCAGAAACATTTTTTTCATAAACAATTAATTTGAAGGAAAGCTACCGAAGTTTAAACGATAGCCATGTTGTGTTTTTGATTAGCGATAGACGAAAAGGATGAACGGGCGATCCTTATGAATTGACCGCTACCCAATCATTAACGACTTCGACTTATTTGGCTATTTATGCTGCATTGCAACTATTAATTAATAGATTTGCTCATGACCAGTTGCCGTGTGTTTGAAAGGACGGGAAGCAATTGCTGCGACAGTTTCGTTTCGACAATGAAGGAAAACAAAGTGTTTAGACAAGCCCCAACACCGTTACCTCATGCAGCATAGTCAGCCCAAATCAATATACGATGTTGTAGTAATTGGTTCCGGGATCGGCGGATTAACAGCAGCATCCTTATTAGCCAAAGCAGGTTTCTCTGTTTGCGTGCTGGAGAAAGAGCCGCATCCCGGTGGTTATCTTGCCGGTTTTCGCAGAAAAGATTTTCGTTTTGATACGGCTGTACATTGGTTAAATCAATACCATAAAAATGGGATGGTGTGCAAGATATTTGATGTGATCGGCAACGATTATCCACTGGCCATACCGCAGAAGCGTATCCGCAGGTATAAAGGCGATGATTATGAATATCTATTGACCAATCATCCGGATGAATTAAAAGAACAATGGAAAAAAGAATTTCCGGAAGAAGCGGCGGGGATCGATCGGTTTTTCAAGGCAGCAAAGAAAATTGGTGTGGCATTTGAAAATTTCGGTTATATATTCCGGTCAGAAGAGACGATGGGCTTTTGGGAACGGCTGCGCAATAAAAAACGACTCCTTCAGTTTGGAATGAATTTCATTCCTCACTTGCGGTATACCGGTGATAAAGGGATCAAAAAAGGATTATCAAAATATTTTAAAAATGAACGGCTGCACAAAATATTCAGTGCAGACACTGAGTTGCTTTCGTGCCTGGTTCCCATCGGGTGGGCTTATAGCAACGATTACCAAAGTCCTCCGGCCGGCGGTGGCCAGGTAATTGCGGAATGGCTGGAACACATGATTCATAATTATCACCAGGAAACTTATTACCGCTGCGAGGTGAAACAGGTACTTACAAAAGGAAATAAAGCGTGCGGTGTATCGTATGCAAAGAATAATAGAGAACACAGCATACAAAGTAAATATGTAATTGCTGCCTGCGATGCGCCCGCTTTATATGAAAAACTTTTGCCCGCATCACTGGTGCCGCATAAACTAAAATCTAATTTAGATAAAGCCGAATTATACAGCTCATCTGTTACGATCAGTGTAGCACTTGACTGTCCCGTAGAGCAACTGGGATTTAATGAAGAACTGATTCATGTATCCAGTGCGTCGGTACCACGTGGTGAACACATAAGCGGTAATCCTGCCCACACTGAAATAAGCATACTCGCTCCGAGTTTCCGTGATAAAACATTAGCGCCGGAGGGATGCGGTACGCTGATCCTGTTTATGCCGGCCTATATGGATTTTGAGAAACAATGGCGCACAGAAAAGGATGAAAAGGGAAATCTTTTAAGAGGTGCGGCTTATAAAACGTTAAAAGAAGATATTGCAAAAAGGCTGATTCAACGTGTAGATGAAAAAATAGCCCCCGGGTTGCAAAACCATATCCTGTTTTACGAAGTGGCCACACCGGTTACACATTGGCGTTATACAGGGAATACCGGCGGATCCATGATGGCGACTAAACCGAACAGGGCGAACATGGTAAATAAAGTGGCAACGTATCATACACCGGTGGAGAATCTTTTTTTGGGGGGTCATTGGGCAGAATTGGGAGGTGGTGTACCCATAGCGGCGAAGGCCGGTACAAATGCCGTCTTGCTAATATTAAAGAAAGAAAATCCGAAAGCATATAAAGTGCTTGCAGATTATTTTGACGGGAAGGCCGGATTGGATACCGTTTTGGCATGCACTGAATTTTCACCCTACAATGGAACATGGGAACCCAAACCTACACCGGCACAAAAGAAAAAGCTTCGGCAGCAGCAGGGTGACTTACAATATTCACCCGATGATGAAGAATGAGGGACTAGGCTGTGTCGACTATTTCCTGAAACCCGCGCACGGGGTATCAATCGCACGTTCCGACGCAAGAACATAATTTTTTTCCTTTCTTTCCCTTATTTATATTCACAGAAACTATCCTTATGCGTCTTATTGCCTTTTTGTTTTCGCTCCTGCCGGTTATCGCTTTCGCCCAATCATTACCCACTATTGAAGAAAAAACGAAAGGTTTTAGGAAATATGACGGTTACCTGAATTTTTACTGGGATGAAAATGCAGGTAAAATATGGCTGGAAATTGACAAACAGGATTCCGAAATACTATACCAAACCTCTTTACCAGCCGGTCTCGGATCGAATGATATTGGATTGGATAGAGGACTTCAGGTGGATACACGCATTATTAAATTTTTAAGAACGGGGCGGAAATTGCTGATGGTTCAACCCAATTATGATTACCGTGCTATAACTAACGATAAGGCGGAAAAAAGAGCGGTTGAACAATCTTTTGCACAATCGACGATCTGGGGATTTGCCATAGAGGCGGAAAGTAATGGCCACACGCTTGTGGATGCAACAGACTTTCTTTTGCGCGATGCCGTAAAAGCGGCTAGCCGTTTACGTAGTATGCACCAGGGTAACTATTCTTTTGATAAATCGAGGTCTGCAATTTATTTACCCCAAACAAAAAATTTTCCCTTCAATACAGAATTGGAAGCAACGATAACAATAACAAATAGTGATGGTGATGTTGGCAACTTTGTACAGTCGGTAACCCCATCGCCCGAAGCTATTACACTCCGTATGCATCATTCATTTGTACAGCTACCGGATAAAAATTATACGCCAAGAGTTTTTGATCCGCGCAGCAGTTTTATCGACATTTCTTACTTCGATTATAGCACACCGGTATATGAACCGATTGATAAATACCTGGTTATCCGTCATCGCCTGCAGAAAAAGGATCCGTCGGCGGCAAAAAGCGAAGCAGTGAAACCCATTGTGTATTATCTCGACAATGGAACACCAGAGCCGATCCGGAGCGCATTGCTGGAAGGTGCCCGGTGGTGGAACCAGGCCTTTGAAGCTGCCGGTTATATCAATGCTTTCCAGGTAAAAATTTTGCCTGATAGTGCAGACCCGATGGATATACGATATAACATGATTAACTGGGTACATCGCTCCACCAGGGGATGGTCGTATGGTGCAGCAGTCGTTGATCCAAGAACCGGTGAAATCATAAAAGGAAATGTATCATTGGGATCGTTGCGGGTAAGACAGGACTATCTTATAGCAAGCGGTTTATTGGCGCCGTTTGAAAATGGTTTGCCCACCGACAACAGGATGCTGGCAATGGCTTTAAACAGGCTGAAACAATTATCGGCACACGAAGTGGGACATACGCTTGGTTTAATGCATAACTATTCGGCCAGCGTGGTGAACCGCTCGAGTGTTATGGATTATCCGCCACCGTCAGTGACTTTAGATACAAAAGGTGACATTGATATCAGTAATGCATATGCGACAGGAATAGGCGAGTGGGATAAGGTGAGCATAGACTGGGGTTACCAGGATTTTCCAACCGGTGTTGATGAAAAATCAGCATTGAGTAAAATATTAACAGATGCATATAGCAAGGGCCTGCAGTTTATCAGCGATCGCGATGCGCGGGCGGCAGGCGGGTTGCATCCTACCGCGCATTTGTGGGACAATGGAACCGATCCGGTAACTGAATTAAAAGCGGTGATGAAGGTTCGGGAGAGGGCATTAAATCAATTTGGCGAAAAAGATATACGGCCAGGTGCGCCGATGGCTTTTTTAGAAGATGTGCTTGTGCCGGTATACCTGTATCATCGTTATCAAACAGAGGCTGTAACGAAAATTGTGGGTGGTATGAATTATAAATATGCTCTGCGCGGTGATGGGCAGATCGTAACCCAAACGGTTTCAAAAGGCGATCAATTGAAGGCGTTGGATGCATTAATGTCCACAATTGATCCATCTGCATTATTGTTGCCTGATAGAATCACGAAGCTTATACCACCACGACCGGCAGGTTACGAGTATACAAGAGAGTTATTTAAGAAAAGAACCGGTCTTGCGTTCGATGCACTTAGCCCGGCGGAGACCGCTGCCGACATGCCCTTATCGTTTTTATTTAACAGTGAAAGATTAAACAGGTTGGTTGAATACCAGGCGCAATACGATGGTCTTGGATTAAATGAAATGATTGAGAAGTTAATCAGTACAACATGGAAAGCACCACGGCGCAAAGGAATGGAAGGACTGATACAGTTGCAGACAGAACAGGTATTGCTTACTTACCTTCTTGCGGCAAGTATAAGTGATGATAATTCATTTGTCACACGATCAGTTATGCAAAAGGAACTGAGCGATTTGAAATCGTTTATCGAAACAAAAAAGAAAGCGTCCACAGATAATATTTATACTGGTCATTTAATACTGGCTTTGGAACGAATGAAATCGCCGGATAAAGCCAGGCCAACCATTCATGCAGCTATACCACCGGGTGCTCCTATCGGTTGCGGGGATGAATATTGATTTTATCCGGGAAATTTACAGGTTACTTCCAACCTGTTGTTGTCGGGATCAAGTGTTTCAAACTCATAATAGCCATCGCCTGTTTTTCTTGGGCCGCTTAAGATAGGAAAGCCCGCGGTTTTTAATTGCTCGGCTTTATCTTCCACTTCTGCAACACTATTTACGCCAAAGGCAAGATGAATAATTCCTTTATGCTGGGACCCGATAGTATCATTTGAATTAGCAGGGATATTTGGCATCATCATCAGTTCCAGCCTTGCGCCTGACGCAAACGATAAAAAATAACTCTGAAACCCTTTTGCTGCATTTGTGTATTTATCATTGGATACGCCACCAAAATATTTTACATAATAATCTTTCAGTTCTTCCAGGTGATCGGTCCATATTGCAACATGCTCGAGTGTCATATTTGATAATGATTATTGCTTTTCAAAATCTTTCGCCAGTTTTTCTATTTCGGTATTGGGCAGTCTTTGCTTATCTGAATTGATGACTATCCGAAAGCGAAATGTTACTGATTCGCCGTTTTTCAATGAAAAATTCAACGTCTCTTTGCCATTGCTGAAAATCTTTTGACCAAGGGGATTTGCTGCGAATAAGCCATAACCGCGGGCATGCCAGTACGTGGGATAACCAACATTTTTGGGATGATCAATGATGGCAATGCTGATCGTGTCATTTCCTTTTTTGCCATAAAGCAAACACCATTTGCCGCGGGTGCTCCATGCCGCATCACCGGTAAACCCTTCGCTGGTAATATAGTTGCCGGATACTGTTTTATCATCGGAAGCTTTAACTTTCGTAACATTTCCCTTATTGTCAATAAACTCCCGGTCTTCTTTTGATGGCAGTTCCAACTCATGTGCTACTCTTAGCCCCAGGAATCCATCCTTTATATCGGGCATCCTCACATCCTGTTTTGCAGTCAATGTTGTCGTTCTATCGATAATGCGTACATTATTTTCAGCAATAAAACGAAACGATGTTTTTTCTTCAAGCAATATATTTTTATTTATATCCTGCCAGTTGGCCGTGTATGACAACGTTCCTGTATTACCACCTTTCATTTCATTGATCTTTGTCATTTTAATCCAGCCATAAGATGCTTTTTTATCGGCGGCAATAGCAGACGAGTTGTTCCAGAAATCAAGACCGTTTACATTTTCGTAATTCAACCACAAACCGATATGATGAGGATGATCCACCGGTTCATTCGGTCTTGGCACGATGGGATATCCTCTTGTTATTAATTCACCGTCTGCTGCGTAGATCGGGTAGAGCACGGGCTTTTCCAATGAATCCGGATAAATAAAACTGGTGAATGGTTTGTTATCTGCCAGGATGTTTACCCGGTTATCCTTGTCTTCTTTTACAATTTTTATCATTTGTGTTTTTTGCGCCGATAAAACAGAAAAGAAAAAAATACAGAGCGAAAGATTGGTGATATACGTTGAATATTGTTTCATAAAAGTTGTTAAGTGTGCCGGTATTATGGTCAGAACAGGATCGTACAACCAAAGTACCGGTCATGAAATTTGTTTGATAAATGTCATTTTGGTGGTTAAACTCATGGTCATACTGAGACAGTGCACACAATGAGTTTAACGGTATGATCATCCTTTAAATACTTTTCCATTCACCATCACTTCCTGGGTTGCTTCATCAAAAGTCGCTTTACTACCGGTATGCGCCGAAGCAGTTGTCATGATCGTTGCAATAGAGTGGCTATAACCAGCTTCAACCGGTGCATTGGGCTGTTTACGGCTGCGCACACATTCCATCCAGTTGCGTACATGGTTCGACGTTAGATCGTCGCCGCCGGTATTTGCCGATGTAATGACTTTAGCTGCGTCAGAAAGATTCATTTCCGGCAATAAATTTGGTTGCAATTTCATCGCATCTGCATGATCTTTTGTTAAGCCGCCTTTCGGAGAGACCTTATTTGTATCTAAATTTAATTCACCGCCATTTGAATAATATATTTCCTTTGGATCATCTTCTCCATTATCCATGCGGGAGGCAAAAGTGACCTGGAATCCTGATGAAGGATCGTTTACCGGGCCATAATCAAATACAGCGGTGATCGTATCCCAATTCTTCCGGCCATCTTTCCACATGTATATGCCACCGTTAGCCACCACACTTCTTGGATGTTTGAGTCCGCTGAACCAATGCACGGTATCGATCTGGTGACTCATCCATTGGCCGGGTAAGCCGGATGAGTAGGGCCAGAATAAACGAAACTCAAGATATTTTCTCGGATCAAATGCCTCGAACGGGCGATTTAATAAATAGCGTTTCCAATCTGTATCTTCTTCTTTCAGCTGCGGTAATAAAGAAGTTCTGCGCCAGCGTCCCGGTTGATTTACATTCCAGGTAAGCTCTACCATTTTTATGTCTCCAAATTTACCAGACTTTATAAATTCATCCGCAGCGCGATAGTTGGCACCGCTTCTCCGTTGCGAACCTATCTGTACAATTTTTCCTGATTCTTTTATTGCTTTTAGCGCCGCACGGTTGTCTGCCATCGATTCTGCGAATGGTTTTTCACAATATGCATCGCAACCGGCTTTTACGGCTTCTATTGCATGTTGTGCATGTTGAAAATCCGCTGTGCTGATAAATACCGCATCCACTAATTTCCTGTCGTAAAGTTCTTCATTGTTGCGACAGGTAGTGATATCATGACCCATTTTTTCCTTCCATGTCGAGGCACCTTGTTCCCTGCGCAGCTTCCAAATGTCAGAAACAGCAACCACATCAAAATTCATTTCTTTATAGTGATTCATGAAGCAGGGGATATGCGAGCTGCGATGACGATCGGAAAAACCGACAACACCCACACGCACCCTGTCATTTGCGCCAATGATACGCCTGTAGCTTTGTGCAGACCATCCCATGTTTGCAACAATAACGCCGGCGCCTGCCATTGCTGATTGCCTGATAAATTGACGACGAGAATTTTTCATATGCACTGTTATTAATGATTTGTAAATAGCGAACGTGACTTAAACCAGGTAATAAAAATATGATTTTATGATGTTCGACAACGCCGAAATTATTTATGGGCCCGTTGAAACTGATGCTTGCTGTACCGGTTTGTCAAAAAAATAAATCACGGCGCCAATCAGTAAAATGCCGATACCGATCAGGCTCTCTACCGGGCGATCAATCAGTGTAAAAATGGATACCCATATGTTAAAGAGCAAAAAAATGATCTGCAATACTGGCTTGAACGGACTTTTAAATGTTTCTTTATTTTGCCTTTTTATAAATAAGCTCGTCGCGACGGTAAGTGAGGCCATCAATTGCAACACAAAGCCCGCGTAGAGTAATACTTTTTCAAAAGATCCGCTAAGAGTAAGCAGAATACTTATAAAAACATGTAGCCACACGGCGGCAACCGGTATGCCATGTTTGTTCTTTTTTGCAAAAGGCTGCCACAGCTTATTTTCTTTCGCCATCGCCCAGGTAACCCGCGGCCCTACCCACAGGTAAGAACTAACGGTAGCGATCAGCTGAATTGCGATGAAAATACTTACCCATTTGCCACCTGTACTTCCGAGAAGATGGCTAAACGAAATAAAGGTCACTTCTTCTTTTCCCTGCAGCTCAGTGATGGTGGCATTTTTCAACAATACAAGCTGAAAAAGTACATACACAACAGAAACAAAAAGCGTGCTGCCGATCAATGCCCGGGGCAGATTCCTGCCCGGATAATCAATTTCGTCGGCAACATACGCCGCTGCATTCCACCCGATATACGCAAAGCTTACATAAACCATAGATACTGCAAATCCGGGTATAAAAATTTCATTCTTCCAGCTATCGGTGAAGTTTATCGCATTATTGACGTTGCCCGGGAGTGTAAAACCGAAAATAATAAGACACACGATAAACAGTACTTTAATAATTGTTGTTGCATTTTGAAAACGGCTGCTGTGGCGAATAGTAAAGCTGTGCATCAGGCCAATAATGATTATGACAGCAATTGCAAGCCATATATTATCCTGTAGTCCGAATGGTGCAAGATATTTTGTAAAAGCCATTGCTGCCAGGGCAACAGGAGCTGAAAACCCAACGGTGAGCCCGGCCCAGGCAGATAGATAACCTAACAACGGGTGAAATACACGGGTCAGATAAATGTAATCACCGCCGGATTCCTTAAAATGAGTTCCAAGTTCTGCATATGCAAAAGCGCCGAATAAGCCAAGTAAACCGCCGATCACCCAGAGTATTAAGATAGTCCATGTATTTTGAACTGAGTTAAGTTGAAAACCAACACTGGTGAATACGCCGGTGCCGATCATGTTCGCGATAACAATTGCGGCGGCGGTAGAAATCCCGATTTTCTTTTTCAAATAAAGTTGTTATTTGTCAAAACGTATTGTGTGGTGATGAAGATACAAAGAGTATCAATAAGGACAGAAGATAAGGAGTAGACGAAAAAAGTTTCGAACCAATTGAACAATGGGCTGATGTGATTATTAAACCTGGTAAAACACTATCCGTTGTCTTGCCTGGAGCTACACGATCAGATTGTTCAGTTTTGCATACTGCAGTAACATAATCGTTTTTCCATCTTTTATTTCACCTGTTTCCATCATTTGAAATGCCTTTTGAAATGGTAACTCCAGCACTTCGATATCTTCCTGTTCATGTTCAATTCCACCGCCTTCATTTATTTTCATAGATGCAGCATACTCCGCGACAAAGAAATACAGTAGTTCAGTTACTGAACCGGGAGACATATACGCTTCATACACTTTGTGAACATTCGATATTTTATAACCGGTTTCTTCTTCCGCTTCACGCCGGATGCAATCTTCGGGATTATCATTATCAAGCAAACCCGCGCAAACTTCAATAAGCATTCCCGATGTATTACCATTAATAAATGTGGGTAGTCGGAATTGCCTGGTTAAAATGACTGTTTTGTTTTCTTTATTGTATAACAAAATGGCCGCACCATTACCGCGGTCATATGCTTCACGCACTTGTTTTACTACTGTTCCGTTCCTTTTTTTGATTTCATAGGTTAATTTTCGCAGCTTATACCAATTATTGGAGAGTAGCTCATCGCTGAGAATCTTCGTTTCACTCATTTGTATATCGTTGATAAATATTTTCTGAATAGGTTATTTCGGATCCAGCCACACTACCTTTTGTTCCGACTTATGCGACTTGCCGATAATGTCACGGTATAGTTCTGGCCTTCTTGCCTTTATATAACGGTAACCGCCAGCCTGTTTTAATTTTTCAGGAGTCAGTGTAGCGATCACGTAGTCATCTCCTAATTTTCTGCATTCCGCAATAACATCTCCAAACGGATCAATGATCATGGAACAGCCGTTTTTCAATTGATCGTCATCCATGCCGATCGCGTTCGAAAACACCACGTATGCAGCATTATCGTAGGCTCTTGCGGGCAGCCATTTCATTAGCCAATCCCGTCCTTTCATTCCATCAAATTCCAGTCGTAAAGAGGTTGGATCTGTTTCCCTTTTTTCCCAAAGCGCAGCATCAACAAAGCCCGCACCCGGCCTTGTAGAAGGCGTACACATGGTAACGTGCGGCATGAAAATAATATCTGCTCCCAATAGTTTTGTGGCACGTACATTCTCAACGATGTTATTGTCATAACAAATCAGGATACCGCATTTCCAACCGTGAAGATCGAACACACAATAACTATCACCGGGCAACAGGTGAGGGTTGATAAAAGGATGCAGCTTTCTGAATTTGGCGATGAGGCCGGTTTTGTCAACACAGACATACGGTTTATACAGGTTATTGTCACTGTCTTTTTCGAAAAGTCCGGCCAGGATAGCGATATTATTTCTCCGTGCGATAGCGGTCAATTGCTCAATGCTTTCCCCGCCGGGAACATATTCAGCAAGCGCCAGCATCTGCTGTTCTGAAAGATTTCGAGCAAATGTGTACGCACTGATTGAACATTCATGAAAGGCGATTACCTGGGCACCTTCTGCGGCTGCTTTTTTTGAAATAGAATCTATTACTGAAAGGTTATACGCTTTGTCTCCATTGCGGTGTTCAAATTGGGCTGTAGCAATCCTGATGTTGTTCATTTTAATTAATAAGGGTTGATAATTAAAAAAATATTTTGAAGTTGTTTTTAAAATATAAAATCATTTTAAACATGTCTTATCAGTCAAAACACTCATTCCGCCGGACATGTTTATTACTTTATGAAATCCATGTTGTGTAAGCATATAACTTGCCTGTGGGCTGCGGTGACTGTGGGAGCAAAACACAATAATTTCTTTTTTCTTCAGGTTATTTATTTCGGAAAGTCTATTCTCCAATTCCTGAACCGGGATATTGATAGAATTTTTTAACGTCCCGAAATTCGGGTCTGCCTTTCCTTCAAATTCTTCTTTGGTGCGTACATCAAGCAATACGGTGTTTGGATGTTTGCTGATGTAATCACATATATCGGAAGGAGCAATATTTTTGAAAGTTACAGTTGATTTTTTAACCAGCTTCATCTGGCAGTGAGGACAAGTACCCGGTTTATCATAGCTATCGTGGTCGCAATCATTTCCGCAGGGAATACATTGATATTGTCCGGCTATTTTATCCGGTGTATGCAGATTAGTGAAAGAAATGTTTGTGAAAAATAAAATAATAAGCACAGATGAAAAGACGGCTATCGTGTTGGTTTTTGTTTTCATTATAAATGCAGTTAAGGTCTATAGATGTGTATCAAAATGTGCATTGTTCCGATAAACAAGGCAGGAATAACTATCCGGCTGATAAAATTAATTTATTTTCAACGAATCAATCCGGATTCACTTGTTTGCGGGAGCAGTATCTTTAGTTAATAATAATATAAAATAACCATAAGCATAAAATGAAACAGTTCGGAAGCCACATTCGTAGTTCTCTTTTTAAAAGCAAAATTATTTTTTTATTTCTGCTCATAGTGATTGCTGTTCCCTGCGTGTCGCAAAATAAAACAACGATACCGGTAGAGACCAGCCAGAATGCATTGGTTCTGCAAATGGATAAGGATAATCATCCTCTTATTATTTATTTCGGAAAGAAACTTAGTAATTCCGCTGAGTATGCAACTATTCCCGGCCAGGTCCTTCAGCATGATGGTAATGCAGGTATTTATAATTCAGCTTACACACCAGCGGGGTCATGGAGTCTTGTTGAACCCGCTATCCGGCTCACGCATGCTGATGGCAATACGTCGCTTGACTTGCTCTATATTAATCACCAGGCGAAACAGGAAGATGATAATATAAGTGTTACAACAGTACTGTTAAGAGACCCGGTTTATAATTCGGAAGTGACATTGTATTATAAAGTATATAAAAGGGAAAATGTGATCGAGCAATGGAGTGTGATTGTCAACAAAGAAAAAAAGCCAATTGTGCTGAATAAATATGCTTCCGCAAATCTTTATTTTATGGCGGGGGATTATTATCTCAGGCACTATCATGGATCATGGGCCAGTGAAATGAAACCTGAAGAAACCAAACTAACTGCAGGAATAAAAGTGCTGGATTCGAAACTGGGAACAAGAGCAAATTTGTATGGGCCGCCTTCGTTTATGCTTTCTTTTGATAAGCCGGCAACAGAAGATGAAGGGAAAGTATTATTAGGAACATTGGCATGGACAGGTAATTATCAATTCGATTTTGAAATGGATTCCTATCACAATCTGAGGTTGATTTCCGGCATTAATTCATTTGCTTCAGAATATACCTTGAAGCCGGGCCAGGAATTTAAAACGCCTTCTTTTATTACAACATATTCCGAACATGGTACAGGCGAGGCGAGTCGTAGCCTGCACAATTGGGCAAGGAAATACAGGTTGTTGGACGGGCAGGGTTCCAGGCTTACACTATTGAATAACTGGGAAGCGACTTATTTTGATTTTGACGAAACAAAGCTTACCGGTCTTTTTAAAGACGCGAAAAAACTGGGCGTTGACATGTTCCTGTTAGATGACGGCTGGTTTGCCAACAAATACCCAAGAAATAGTGATCGGGCCGGTTTGGGCGACTGGCAGGAGAATGTAAAAAAACTTCCTCACGGTATTGGGTATCTTGTAAAAGAGGCAAAGGAGGCCGGTGTAAAATTTGGAATCTGGCTGGAACCGGAAATGGTCAATCCAAAAAGTGAATTGTATGAGAAACATAAAGATTGGGTGATACGTCAACCGGAACGTCCCGAACATTATTTCCGCAATCAACTGGTACTTGACCTGAGCAACCCGGAAGTACAGAATTTTGTTTTCAGCGTCGTTGATAGTCTTTTTATCAAAAATCCTGAGCTTGCCTTTATAAAATGGGATTGCAATGCGGTTATTTATAACGCGAATTCAGCGTATCTGAAAAAAACAAATCAACCGCAAACACATTTGTATGTTGATTATGTAAGAGGTTTGTACAAGGTGTTGGAAAGAGTAAGAGCAAAATATCCGAAAGTGCCGATGATGCTTTGCTCTGGCGGTGGCGGACGGGCCGATTATGAAGCGTTGAAATATTTTACAGAATTCTGGCCGAGTGATGATACGGATCCGCTCGAAAGAATTTACATGCAATGGGAATATTCTTATTTTTTCCCGGCGATAGCTACCTGTAATCATATCACCGATTGGAGCAGTATGCCATTGAAATATCGTACGGATGTGGCAATGACAGGAAAGATGGGATATGATATTGTGGTGAGTAAACTTGGTGAGAGCGATTTGCAATTTAGTCAGCAGGCTGTTGCGAATTATAAATCTATAAGCGATATTATCTGGCACGGTGATGAATACAGGCTTGCGAGCCCGTGGGAAAAACCGTTTGCAGCACTGCAATTTGTGAATAACAGTAAAGACAAGGCAATTGTATTCGCCTATTTAACCAATTTCCGGTTTATGAATACAACAACATCTGCGACGCCAGTGCAATTCAAGGGACTTGATCTGCAGAAGAAATACAGGATCAAAGAGATTAATTTATACCCCGGTACAACATCAACCATAACTACTGATACAGTTTATTCAGGGGAATATTTAATGACCGTTGGATTTAATCCCGATGTGAATACAAGACGAACAAGTGTGATACTGCAGGTGGATGAAGCGCGATAAGATCAAAATGCTATTGTTTAATTTCAGGTTGCGATAAGTTTCAATCATTTCAAAACTAATTACCCTTTTTTATGACTCAATATTCGTTAACGAAAGGAACAATATTTCTTTTTCTCTCCATTTCTTTAATCACAAATGCACAACAGGCGAAGGAAGAAATATTTGATTCATTGAAATTGATTGGAACGAAAGCGAAGCTTATCAAAGTGTCCGGCCAATTCACCTTTACCGAAGGGCCGGCAGTTGATAAAAAAGGAAATATTTATTTTACGGATCAACCTAACGATAAAATATGGAAATATGATATAAATGGAAAGCTTTCGATGTTTATGGATAAAACCGGGCGATCGAATGGATTGTATTTTGATAAGAATGGAAACATCATTTCTTGTGCAGATAATAAAGATGAGTTATGGAGAATAAGTCCTGATAAAAAAGTAACCGTATTATTGAGCAATTATGATGGCCATCGGCTGAACGGCCCAAATGATTTGTGGATCGATGCAAAAGGCGGAATTTATTTCACCGATCCTTATTACCAGCGGGAGTACTGGGATAGAAAGCAACCGGAAATTGATGGACAAAAAGTATATTATCTCCCAAAAGGAAAAAAAGAAGCTGTCATCGTTGATGATCAATTGAAGCAGCCAAACGGGATCGTTGGTACACCGGATGGAAAGACTTTGTATGTGGCGGATATCGGTGACTGGAAAATGTATAGATATCACATCAATGAAGATGCTTCGTTATCCGACCGGGAACTTTTGTTTCCGCAAGGTTCGGATGGGATAACGCTTGACAACAAAGGAAACATTTATGTAACCGGGAAGGGCGTAACCATATACAATAAAGATGGCGTTAAGATCGGTCATATTCCTGTTCCGGGCGATTGGACGGCAAATGTTTGTTTCGGCGGAAGGGATAGAAAGACATTATTCATTACGGCGAAAGAATCG
>Ga0207645_10000785_pt1 | contig 26534 bp, 21 predicted proteins | sample KBSM53metaG_FD_184331 | JGI IMG/M metagenome (GOLD analysis project Ga0207645, IMG submission 184331) | Miscanthus rhizosphere microbial communities from Kellogg Biological Station, Michigan, USA - KBS M5-3 metaG (SPAdes) (version 2) | ecosystem: Host-associated > Plants > Roots > Rhizosphere >...
ATTCTGCCTTTCGTGGGCAGATCGATTCGCTGGGAGTGCCTGTCTATGAACATGCCGGCGCGGCGCGCTTCGCCGATCTGCACACTATCGAAACCGAGAGCGGGCTGCGGCTTCAAGCGGAAAAGATCATTATTTGCACGGGCGGCGTGAGCCGCCAACTCTCAGTCCCCGGCTTCGAGTTGACCGCCACTCACAGCGACGCTTGGGCTCTGGCCTCTGTCCCGCCGTCGATGTTGGTCATTGGCGCGGGAGCGACTGGAGCGCAGGTCGCCTCGATCTTTAGCGCCTTCGGTTCACGGATCCAACTCTTCCAGGCTGGCCCTCGCATTCTCCCCACCGAGGACGAGGACGTATCAGCAGTGGTCGCGGCCGCCTTCCGTGAGACGGGAATAGTCGTGCGCGAGAACTTCGGCGCGATCGAGTCTTTCGAGAAAACACCGAGCGGCGTGCGGATGATCTTCGCGAAAGAGGGCGTACGGGACAGCGCCGAGGCGGCGCTTGCGGTCGTAGCGGTGGGCTGGGCGGCGAATACCACCGGCCTGAACCTCGGTGCTGCAGGCGTCGAGACCGATCGCCGGGGCTTCGTCCACGTCGACGATTACCTACGGACCTCCGCGCCTCATATCTTCGCCGCTGGAGATATAACCGGGCGCCTATTGCTGGTCCCAGAGGCGATACATGACGGCTTCGTGGCAGCGACCAATGCCGTGCAAGGCGCGACGATGACGATTGGGAACCGGGTGAGTCCGATCGGTAGCTTCACCGACCCGGAATATGCCCAGGTGGGTCTAACCGAAGCGAAGGCGGGAGAAAAACACGATATCGTGACAGCGGCCGTGCGCTTTGACTCGGCTACGCGCACGATCATCGACGGGCGGACGGCCGGCTTCTGCAAGCTGATCGTCGAGCGCGCGACCTACAAAATTCTCGGCTGCCACGTCGTCGGCGAGCGGGCAATCGATATCACTCAGGCGGCGGCGATTGCCATTGCCGCCGGCATGCGGGTGGATGAGGTGGCACGGGTTCCACTCTCGTTTCCCACCTACGCCGGGATCTTCGGTCGCGCGGCGGCAAGCGCGACTCGCCAGCTCAATCAGAAGGTGAGCTCGCAAGCGAACGAGGGAGAAGAGTTTCAGCCCTAGTCGGGCGCGCACGATTGTCATGGAATTTATACAAAAAGCAGCGACTCTCTGCATGCTCGCGTTTGTCCTTTCCAGCATGCTGGCGATGGGTCTGGGTCTCACTGGCGGAGAGATAATCGCTCCGCTCCGTCGTGCTCGCCTGGTCACGCTGACATTAGTCGCCAATTTCGTTTTGATGCCGGCTGCTGCTCTGGGCCTTAGCATCCTGCTTCGGCTCGACGAACCACTCGGCGTAGGTCTCCTGCTATTGGGCACGGCGGCGGGCGCACCGTTTCTCCCGAAGCTGGCTCAACTGGCAAAGGGGGATCTAGCATTCGCGGTGGGGGCCATGGTGCTGCTGATGGTCATCACGGTCGGATATCTCCCAGTCGTGCTGCCGCTGTTCCTGCCGGGAGTTTCCGTTAATCCGGCGAAAATTGCGCGTTCATTATTTTTGCTCATGCTGCTTCCGCTTGCCGGTGCCCTAGCGGTAAGAGCCTGGTTCCCAAATGTCGCGGGACGGACCAAACCTTTTCTCGATAGGTTTTCAAATCTGAGCCTTATTCTGCTGGTCGTGTTGATCACGATCGCGAACGTCAGCAACGTAGTGGCAGTGTTCGGCACGCGCGGTATTCTCGCCGGAATACTCTTCATTGCGACTGGGTTCGTTGTCGGCTGGTTTCTCGGCGGAGCGGAGGTCAGCACCCGGCGGGTGCTGGCGTTGGGCACCGCGCAACGTAACATTGCGGCAGCGTTGGTCGTAGGTAGCCAGAGCTTCATAGATCCCAAAGTGGTCGTAATGGTGGTAGTCGTAGCAATCGTCAGCTTGCTGATTCTCATGCCACTATCCAGGAAATTGGCGAACTCTGTGTCTGACAACGCGAAACGCTCACCGGTGCTGCAACGCCCGTAAACAAGAACAGATGGAGTCAATTACTTAACAACCTGGAAGGACACAAGTGGCAGAAACAAACAAACGGAACGACTGGTCGATAGCATGACAGGGAATTGAGATATATCTGGTTCGCACATATTACGAAAAGGAGACTCATTTTTATGCTGATAAAGCCACAGGCTATGGCGATGCCTAGAGACACCAAAACTTTGCCGCAAGGAAAGTATGGTCCTATTTTCCCAAAGTCCCCTGCCTGTTACGGGTTCACCATCATCGCGAAGGTAAAGGAGGGTCGCGAGGCAGCGGTGCGAGAATACGGCAACACCATCGAAAAAGCCGTGGCAGGCCAGCCTGACTGCCTTGCGCCTCTCAAGCTTCATTATCTGCGTTGGGTGCTGTTCGACATCGGCTCGGGATTGCACTTCATGTATCAGGGAATCTTCGACACGGACTTCGACAAATACACTGACGACGCGGTGGCCCTCTTCCTCAGCCTTGGGGTGAACACGGTGTTTGAAAACCTCGAAGGGTTTCCGTTGGATTGGAAGACCAACCCCGAGGCGTTTGTAAAATTCGTCAGGGAACACCAGTGCCCGAGCTTCCTTGAGTATAGCGAGTACCCCTTCTTCAGTGCCGACGAGATCAAGAAGGCGCTACAACTCAAGAGCGCGTTCACGGAGATGCTCGACCAAATGCAATAGCAGCACCTACGAAGCGCCGGCACGACAGTCGATAAAGAGAGGAATGACAAAATGAGCACGGAAAATCCGCTGGCGGCAGTACACCAGTACATCGATGGCTTCAACAAAGGTGACACGAAGATGGTGGCGGCGACCTTTGCTGTCCCGGGGTCGATTCTTGACGGCATGGCGCCGCACGTGTGGCAGGGGCCAACAGCCACTGAGGACTGGTATAGAGACGTGTTGGTTGAAGGTGAGCAACACGGTGCATCAGGTTATCTCGTCACTTCGGGTGAGCCGCTGCATAACAATGTCACCGGCGATAGCGCGTATGTGGTTGTTCCTGCGACCATGACGTTCAAAGTCCACGGGAAGCAGGTTACGCAAAGCGGCGCGGTGTTCACGGTGGCGCTTCGCAAGCTCATCGATGGATGGCGCATCGCGGCTTGGGCCCGGGCTAAGGGCATTGCACAGCCGCATGCGTGCTCAGAATTATTTACAACCAAAACAACATATTCGGTTCGGAGCAGACGAAAGCCTACACGACTTCTGGCGGAATATCGCTACAGTGAAAATTGAGGACCTATCAGCGCATTAGAACCAGTTCGTGGAGGTTACCATGCTTGAACTTGATGACATTCAGAGCGGTGTTTTGCGCCCGCGGCCCACGCCTTACGTCGCCACCTACATCGCCTTCCGGATCGACGACGGCAAGACCGGGCGTGAGTTAATGCGGCGCGTTTCTGGCGCGGTGACCTCCGCGGCCAACCCCACGAGCCCGCTGGCCGACACTTGGGTAAGTGTCGCACTCACCTACGAGGGTTTCAAAGCCCTCGGTGTGCCTCAAGAGTCGCTCGACAGCTTTTCGTGGGAGTTTCGTCAGGGGATGGCGGCGCGAGCCAAAGACCTTCACGACATTGGTGAGAGCGCACCCGAAAACTGGGAGAAGCCCTTGGGGACTCGGGATGTCCACGTGGTCATCGTCGCGGTGTCGCCGGACGAAGAGCAGCTCGAAGCGGCCCTCGATCGGGCAAGAAAAGCCTATCGTGAGATGACAGGGATCGAAGCTATTTGGCGTCAGAACTGCCACGCACTGCCAACCGAAACAGAGCCGTTTGGGTTCAGGGACGGCATAAGCCACCCCGCCATAGAGGGAAGCGGCATCGCTGGGAGTAACCCTCAGGAGCAGCCTTTCAAAGCCGGCGAGTTCGTGCTTGGTTATTCGGACGAGATGGGCGGCGTTCAGAAAACCGTGCCCGAAGTCCTGGGCCGCAACGGGACGTATGTTGTCTTTCGCAAGCTGCATCAGCGCGTGGCTGCGTTCCGACGCTACTTGAAGGAGAACTCCAAGGGGCCCGAAGATGAGGAGTTGACGGCGGCTAAGATGATGGGGCGCTGGCGCAGCGGCGCCCCCCTGGCGCTCTGCCCGCTTCGCGATGACCGGGAATTGGGCGCAGACCCGCTGCGCAACAACAACTTCCTTTTTCGGGAGGACGACCCGGACGGGTTCAAGACGCCTTCCGGCTCGCACATACGGCGCACAAACCCACGCGACGCAAAGATAGCGGGCATGGTGAGGATACACAGAATGATACGACGCGGAACCGCGTACGGCCCGCCGCTTCCCGAGGGCGTCCTCGAAGATGACGGTGCCGACCGGGGGCTGATATTCGCATTCGTTGGGGCACACCTCGGCAGGCAGTTCGAGTTTGTCCAGTCCGAGTGGGTTAACGATGGGGTCTTCATCGGGGCCGGGAAAGACAAAGACCCGGTCGTCGGGTCTAACGGAGACGGTGGTGCGTTCACTCTCCCTCGCAGGCCGCTTCGGAAACGCTTCCAGGGCATCCCTAACTTCGTCGTCACTCGTGGCGGTGAATACTGCTTCATGCCGAGCTTGACCGCGCTGCGCTGGCTTGCAGACCTTAAAACCTAATGAGCAGGTCACATGACCCGAAGGTTCAATACCGGAAGGCTCATCTTGGTCAATACCTGCGTCACTTCGCCGTAGTCGATGAACAGACAGTGAAGCAGGTCAAAAAGAAAACCTAAAAAAGGAAACTCAACCATGAGCACCGTCCAACAACCGCCGCGCACCTACAATCAAAACCATGTGCCCCGCAAATACACCCCGGGCAAACGGAGGGTGAGCATTTACTGGACCTGGAGCTACCCGTGGGAGGCAAGCCGTGATCCTGCGACGATAGAAAACCGCTTCTCCACCATGACCGAAGTCCGCAACGTGCTCTGGCCGAACTACGAAACGCCGGAATACAGCGCCGCGCAATTTCTGCAGGGGATCGCCGGCACGCTGGAGCTGTTCCACCGCTCCGCGCTCAGCTTTCAGCAAATTGTCGGCGAAGCCACCGGCCACCCGGTCGCCGTCTTCCAGCGCATTGACCAGGCTGGCTACCGGCTGCCGATAGACGAACGGATTCTGGCCGACACCGACACGCTGATGGTGTTCGGCCTCGACCATCTGCCTTCGGAGCAGGTGGCCGCACCGGAAGAAGTCGCGGCCATCCGCGAGTGGCTCAAGCGCGAAGACACCTGCCTACTGCTCGCACCGCACCACGATGTCGGCTTCACCAGCGATTTGAAACAGCGCCAGATGGAGTACCTCCACCATGGCGACGCGCTCGTGCCGCGCCAGCAGCGCTTCAGCCAATACACCCGCTCACTGATGAAAGCGCTCGATGTCCCGGTGAACAATGTCTGGGGACTCCGGCCCGCGGTTGTCAAAGGTACCAAGGACATCGCGCCCCTCACGGCTTTCCGGGACCTCGACCAACTGGGCCTGCTCAAGAATGTCCCGACGTTCAATTTCCACCCGCACCTGCCGCACTATGAGCTGACCACCAAGGACAGCAAGTCAGTGCATTTGCTGGCGCGCCAGCCGATTGATCCCGACCGTCCGCACCCCTTCACCGCAGCCGGCAACACGGAATTCAACTGTCTGCTCTGGATGCCGCCAAAGGAGCAGCGAGCAGGAGACATCGTGCTCGTGGACTCGACAAACTTTACCACTCTCTTCGGTGGCACGGAGAGCCTAGGTAATTTCTGGCGGAACGTCGCCATGATGAATTGAGATTCCGCTATGCAATCCGCCGGTGAGCGCTGCAACGGCGGCCTTGCTGGTATCCTCGAATGCCAACAGAGATGCCAGCGCCGTCAGCATCTAGCCGTTGCTTCGAGACTGTTCCCGCCGGCTTGAAGGCGCGAATAAAACTAGCAACATTCCTTGAATTGTAGCAATAAGCAGTGTAGCAACATGCCGTTCGCCACTTTCCAAGTTTTCTCTGTATTGGACCAAAGTCCAATATGCCGTTCAGCCCAGACTTTGATATTCAAACCGCAGCAGGCGATCGGCGCCAAGGAATAACCGGCGCAGATTGATAGGCTACAGTCCACGGCTTTGATACTGCGCGACATTTCTAATACTCGCTACATTTCGGCCAGGTATCGGCCCGAAAACTCAATTAGCCGCACAGAGAGAGGGCTCAATGAACAATCATAACGAAGATCAGCAGGACGACAACGATCATCCTGCTAACGAAACGCCGCGTCCGACGCGCCGCCAGTTCCTGAAGGGACTGACAACGGGCGCGGTGGCGATCGGCGCCTTGTCGGAGTCCGGGTGCGCGCCGGCGATTCCACCGCTCAAAACCCGCGGCGCAACTAATACCACGACCGTCTGCCCGTTCTGCGGCGTCGGATGTGGCCAGGTGGTATCCACGAAGAACGGCAAAGTCATCAACATCGAAGGCGACCCCGGCCATCCGATCAGCGAAGGCACGTTGTGCAGCAAGGGTGCCTCCGGCATTCAGGTGGTGAACAACTCGCGGCGGTTGCAGAAAGTGCTCTACCGCGGGCCGAACGGTAAGGCGTGGGAGGAAAAGAACTGGGATTGGGCGCTGGAGCGAATCGCCGCGCGAGTCAAGGAAACGCGCGATAAGACTTTTCAGGCATCAGTCGACGGGCGAATCGTAAACCGCACGGAAGCGATCGCCTGTCTCGGCGGCTCGGCACTCGATAACGAAGAAGCTTATCTCCTCGTAAAGCTGATGAGGGCACTCGGCCTGGTGTACATCGAACACCAGGCCCGGCTCTGACACAGCTCCACGGTCGTCGGTCTGGCGACCTCGTTTGGCAGAGGAGCAATGACCAATCATTGGATCGACATGCTGAATGCGGATGTCGTTCTGATCATGGGCGGAAATCCTGCGGAAGATCACCCTATCTCGATGAATTGGCTGGCGCGCGCCAAGGAGCAGGGCACCTACATCCTGCACGTCGATCCGCGCTTTAACCGTACCAGCTCGATCGCCGACGTGTTCGCCAAGCTGCGCTCGGGCACCGACATCGCTTTCGTCGGCGGCATGATCAACTATGCCCTCGAACATAATCGTATCCAGGAGGAGTACGTGCGCGAGTACACCAATGCCTCCTGGATCGTCGGTGATGATTACGGCTTCGCCGACGGTCTTTTCGCCGGTTTCGACCCTCAGAAACGGAGCTACGACCGCACGCGCTGGGCCTTCGCGCTCGATGCGCAAGGACAGCCGCGGCGAGACCCGACCCTCAAGCATCCCCGTTCCGTGTTCCAATTATTGAAGCAGCACTTCTCTCGTTACACCCCGGAGAGAGTGTGCCGCATCACGGGAACACCCGAAGAAAACTATCTGCGGGTTTGCGATCTCTATACTGCAACTTACGCCCCCGACCGTGCCGGTACCTGGCTCTACGCCATGGGCACGGCGCAGCACAGCCACGGCACCCAGAACATCCGCTCCTACGCGATTCTGCAGTTGCTGCTCGGCAACATCGGCGTTGCCGGCGGCGGCGTCAACGCCATGCGCGGCGAATCCAACGTGCAGGGCTCCACGGATCAGGGACTGAACTGGGATGGCTTGCCGGGGTATCTCAAGCTGCCCGTCGAAGCGGACGTCGATTTGAAGACGTATTTGAAGCGCGTGACGCCGGTGGCGGCCAATCCGCAGAGCGCGAACTGGCTGCAGAACACGCCGAAGTATGTCGTGAGTCTGCTGAAAGCGTGGTGGGGCGATCACGCCACCAGCGACAATGAGTTCGACTTCGCCTACCTGCCGAAGCTCGGCCGCGGATTTCAAGGGCAGGGCTACGCGTTTCTTGCGCTTACTCACGCCATGCTCGCCGGCGAGGTGAAGGGGCTTTTCTGCTTCGGCCAGAATCCCGCAGTCGGCGGAGCGAACGCGCGTTTGATCCGCGCGGGTCTGGATAAGCTCGATTGGCTGGTGGTCGCCGACTTGTTCGAGCACGAGACCGCGGGCTTCTGGAAGCGGCCAGGCGTCGATCCGGCCAAGATCCCGACCGAAGTGTTTGTTCTACCCGCCTGCTCCGGCGTCGAGAAAGAAGGCAGCATCGTCAACAGCGGCCGCTGGGCGCAGTGGCGCCACCAGGCGGTGAAGCCCATCGCCGACTCCCGTCCCGACCTCGATATTGTCGATGGCATGGCCAAGGCAATGAAGCGGGCTTACGACAAAGACGGAGCATTTCCCGACCCGATCCGCCATCTCGCCTGGGACTATGGAGATCACGCGGATCCTCATCGCGTAGCGCGCGAGATGAACGGACGCTATGTCAGCGACGTAACCGAGAAAGACGGCAAGACCTTTGCCGCGGGAAAGCAGGTGCCCGGCTTCGCCCAGTTGCGCGACGACGGCAGTACGTTGTCGGGCAACTGGATCTACTGCGGTGGCTACACGGAAGAAGGCAACCTGGCGGCGCGACGCGAGATGACGGATGTGCCGAACAAGATTGGACTCTATCCGAAGTGGGCGTGGACGTGGCCGATGAACCGGCGCATTTTGTACAACCGCGCCTCGGTCAATCGCAAAGGCGAGCCGTTCAACCCGCGCCGGTGGGTGATCCGCTGGAATGCCGAGAAGAAAGTCTGGGAAGGCGACGTTCCGGACGGCGGCATGCCGCCGGGCGAGATGAATCCGTTTATTATGTTGGCATCGGGTGTCGGGCAGCTCTATTCAGCCGATCTTGTGGACGGGCCCTTTCCTGAGCACTACGAGCCGGTGGAGAGCCCGGTCAAAAACCCGTTCTCCAAGATCCAGTCGGACCCGTGCGCTCAGGTGTGGCAGTCCACTGAATTCGACCGCTACGGCACACCCGACGTTTTTCCGATCATCGCGACCACCTATCGGGTTTCCGAGCACTGGCAGACCGGCGCCATGAGCCGCAACATGCCCTGGCTCGTGGGTCTCGTGCCGAGTGCGTTCGTCGAGATCGGCACAGCGCACGCCAATCGTGAAGGAATCAAGAGCGGCGACCGCGTCATTGTGAGCAGCGCGCGCGGTTCCATCGAGGTCTATGCGCTCGTCACCGAACGCTTTCAGCCATTTTTTATCGAAGGCCGGATGATCGATGAGATCGGCATTCCTTGGCACTGGGGCTACGCGGGAATCGTGCCGGGAGATATTTGCAACGATCTTACCGCCAGCGTCGGCGATGCCAACTCGCATATTCCCGAAACCAAGGTGTTTCTCTGCAACATCAAGAGAAAGGACCGCGCATGAGCACGACTGTAAAACCGAAAGCGATGATCCAGGATAATACCCGGTGCATCGGCTGCCGGGCCTGCATGGTGGCTTGCAAATCCTGGAACGATCGGCCCGAAGACCACACCGATTTTTTCGCCGGCGAAGGTTATCAGAACCCGCGCGGTCTCGACGCCAACAATTATACGCTCATTACCTTCAACGAGATCGTTACGGGCGCGCAGCCCGATTGGGTATTTGGACGCCAGCTCTGCATGCATTGCGAGCACCCGGCGTGTGCCTCGGCATGTCCGACAACAGCGATGTTCAAGACGGATCTCGGTCCGGTGGTGTTCGACGAGAGCCGCTGCATCGGCTGCCGGGCGTGCATGCAGGCCTGCCCATTCATTATTCCGAAATACGATTACGAGAACTTCGCACCGAAGATCCACAAGTGCACCTTCTGCGCCGATCGCCTGGAGGCTAATCTCGAGCCGGCCTGCGCGACGGTATGTCCCACGGGCGCGATTAGCTTCGGCGATCGCGAGGACATGGTTGCCGAAGCGAAGCGGCGCATTGCGGCGGCGCCCGGCACTTATATTCCTGAAATTTACGGTCTTGAAGAAGTCGGTGGCACCAGCGTGCTGCATCTTTCGTCCGTGCCGTTCGAGCAGATCGGATACATTACCGGGCTGCCGAAGACGCCGATGCCGGACCTGACGCACCGATGGCTGCGGACTACCGCCCCTGTATTTGCTTTTCTGTATGCCGTATTCGGCGCGCTGAACTGGATCGTGCGCCGGCGCATGCGCCACCAAAAAGGCGAGGGAGAGCACACATGAACTGGAGCATCCGGCTGACGTGGTGGGATAAATTGCTGCTGACGATCATGGCGGTGGGCGCCGTCTTTGGGTTCGTGCGCTTCGCCACGGGCATCGGTAGCATCGCCAATATTAATAATGCTTACCCATGGGGATGGTGGGTCGGCTATGGGATTATGACCATGATCGCCGTCGGCGGCGTCGGCTTCACCATTACGGCGCTCGTCGAGATCTTGGGCGTGCACCGCTACCACTCGTTCGTGCGTCCCGCCGTGCTCATGGCTTTTCTCTGCTATGCCAGCGCGATCACTATGCTGATGGTGGAGCTTGGCCGACCGTGGATGGTCTGGATGGTGCTGGTTTCGTGGGCTCCGACCTCCGCTCTTTACGAAGTCGGCTGGTGCGCGTTTCTGTACCTTACCGTACTTGCCTTGGAGTTCGCACAGGTGCCCCTCGAGCAGGCTGGCTGGGGACGCACCCTACGCATCGTGCGCGCGATTTATATTCCGATCATGATCCTCGGCGTGACGCTATCGCACCTGCACCAGTCTTCACTCGGGACTCTGATGACGCTGATCCCGCACAAGATCAACGTCCTCTGGTGGTCGGATAATCTACCCTTGCTGTATCTGTTTTCCGCGATGATGGCCGGCCCGGCGATGGCGATTCTCGAACACCTCGCTGCCGCACGTTGGCTTGGCTTCGCACCGCGCATGGAGCTGCTCGGAGGTCTCGCTCGGATCGAATGCTGGCTCGTCGGCCTGTTTCTCGCCTTTCAAATGGGCGACCTTTTTTATCGCGGCGCCGCAGATGCCATGTTCATAGCATCTTGGTTTGCCGTTTCCTTCTGGGTCGAAATCGGTTTTGGCCTGCTGCTTCCCTTTGTGCTGCTGATGATGCCGGAAGCGCGGGAGAGCCGGTTCGGCCTTGCTTGGGCATGTGCTCTGATCATCGGCGGCATATTACTCCACCGCCTGAACGTAGCCGTCATCGGCCTGCGCGTGCGGCACTGGGAAACGTATTTTCCTTCAATCGGTGAAGTCGCAATTACACTCGCCATCACGGCGGCAGCTTTGTTTGCTTTCGGCTGGTTGGCGCGCATCCTGCCGATCCATGAAGAGTTGCCGTCTCCAGAGACGAGGCCGCACGCTGCGACTCATCCGGCGGGAGTATTGCGCGGGGCCGAAGGAGTGTCGTGATATGGAGACGGAACGAACCGTCCGAAGCTATGGCTTTCGTATCGTGGTTTTGCTGGCGGTCCTCGCCAACCTGATCCTCGCTGTCGCTTTGATCACTCAGGTCCGTGAGCTTCAGCAGCGGGTGGAGAGCCTCCCTCCCGATCTCGCCAGCAAGCGGGACGTCGCGATGCTTCGACCACTGCGGGTTCGTGAAATCCTGATACAGAATTGTGTCGACTGTCACAGTAGCCGCCGACTTGGAGTGACCATTTCGATGGAGCCGAGAGAGATTCAGCGCACCATTGAGCGTATGCAAACCCACCCGGGGGCAAATATTCCACCGGCTGATTTTGATCGCATCGCTGCTTCTCTCCTGGTAGCCCGCTGCGCGCGCTGCCATGGCGAGGAGACGCTCAATTTGATGGTATTGAAATCGCAGCCTGAGCGTATCGCCACGATTCGCCGCATGGCGGCGCTTCCCGGGTCGGGCGTGCGCGCGGATCAGGTGCTGGCGATAGCGAAGGCGTTCGATAAGCTGATCGATCGCGACGCCCCTAACCTTAGCCAAAACAATAATCCATTGCCGAGTGGCTCAACCGACAAATAAAACACGAAAAAACAGTTGCTTGGTCAGCGGCGGCGGATTCTCCCGAGGTGCCGGTATTTGGCGCAGGACCCGAGAACATCAAAAAAGTCGCACAACTCATCTGCAAAAATAAACCGCGGATTCAGCTCAAAAAACATGACTTCACAGAGGAAAAGATGTTCCCAACGTTGATTAATAGCTTGCGCTCCGGAGTTCTTGCAGTTTTGTTTTTCGTTTTTCATTTGTCGGGCTGTGTTTCATATGGGGTACCACCGCCACCTCCGCCGAAGCCACCCGAAGCATCGGGGACTTTGCTGAAATCAGAATTCCGGATTGGTGTCTCACCCGACTATATGCCACTGGCGTTTAAAGACCCGGCGTACGGACTGGTTGGCGTCGAAATAGACTTTGCTAACCAGCTCGGCAAAGAACTTGGGAAAAAAATAACATTCGTGGAAATCCCATTCCCCGAACTAATCCAAGGCCTGCTCGAGGACAAGATTGACATCATTATGTCTGGGATGTCGATTACGAATGAAAGAGCCAACCTGGTGAGCTTTACGGACCCTTACGTCACCATAGGACAGATGGCACTCGTCCGCTCAAAAGATAGTGGAAAGTTTCGTGACGTGCAGTCATTTTCAAGCATTAACTCGAAGGTAGGATTTGTGCGAGCAACAACCGGCGAAATGGCGGCTAGAACGTTCTTTCGAAGCGCCGTTCTAGCGCCTCAGCCGAGCGCCAACGAGGGGATCACGGCACTGCGCAAGGGAGAAATAGAAGTCTTTATTCACGATGCTCCCACGGTCTGGCGGATCGGTGGCAATCCCAACGAAAAGGAACTAACAGGATTGTACTGGCTTCTGACCAAGGAGCCGCTCGCATGGGCGGTGAGAAAAAGCGATGAGCCTTTGCGGTTTGCGCTCAGTCGCACAATCCAGCAGTGGCAGGTAAGTGGGTTCGCAAAACAGACCTTGACCCGATGGGTGCCGATAAGAATTTGGTAGGATCGCGATCGGAAGGTCCATTCATGGACGCTACATCGAACATTCACAATTCAATTCTTAGCTAAAAACTTTATATGACTTTGACTGCGCGAATTTTCTCGCCTAACACAGAAAGCCGGCTCTAAAAAACGAGCAAAACCGACGACGTAAATCAGCTCTCACCTCATATTGGACCAAAGTCCAATAGGCCGATTATCAAATTGTCGCTAGACATCTGATAAGTGAAAGCTTCGAGAAGTGGCTCGAGATCAACTCGCGCCAATTTTCGGTTCGCAAGGGATAGGAGCATTGCCAATGAATAACCAAGCCGAGCTCGATGTCATTGCCGGTGTCGGATTGGATCAAAGAGCGCGAAAAAGTCACTGGCCCGCGCGGCTGGATTTTGCGCAGAGCGCGAGCGGATTGTTTCTCGGTCTCTTCATGTGGGGACACATGGCTTTCGTCTCGACGATTCTGATCAGCAACGATGCTATGTATTGGGTCACCCGGATGTTCGAAGGGCAAATGTTTTTCGGCAAGAGCTACCCCGGCCTGGTCGGCGCGATCGTCGCTCTCGTCACATTTATGTTCGTGCTCCACGGCCTCCTCGCAATGCGCAAGTTTCCCGCCAACTATCACGAGTACAGAGAATTCAGCGGCCACCGAAAATTGCTGCGGCATGAAGACACAACGCTGTGGTGGATCCAGGCGGTGACGGGATTCGCGCTTTTCTTTCTCGCCTCCGTTCATCTGTACCAGATGCTCGTTCATCCAGGTAACATCGGCCCATACGAATCGGCGGACCGCGTGTGGAGCGGCAATTGGTGGCCGCTTTATCTGGTCCTTTTGTTCAACGTGGAGTTGCATGGGGGCATCGGCCTTTACCGATTGGCAGTCAAATGGGGCTGGTTCGAAGGCGAGAATTCCAATCGAACCCGCATAGTACTGAAGCGCCTCAAGTGGGGGATCACGATATTTTTCCTGACCCTCGGACTGCTCACGTTGGCGGCTTACATGAAACTCGGCCACGAGCATCGCGACCGGGTTGGGGAACGATATGTTCCGTCTTGGGCCGCGCCGGGTGGGCACTAGGTGAAAAAAATTCGCAGCACGAAACCCGAAATTCGAAACAATTTCAAATGACAAAAATAATTCAAGTCAAAACAACCTTTATTCCGGTGTTTTGAATTTTCCAACCTTAGAATATTTTCACGGAGTTTGTTTCGGATCCTCCGACATAGCTCAGGACAAATTTCGATATTCGGATTTCGGATTTGTTCACAGTGGTTCTAACGAAAGAAGCTAAGCCATGAAAATGATTTATACCGACGTTCTGGTCATCGGCGGCGGACTTGCGGGTTTGCGCATCGGCATCGGCGCGAAGCGGCGCGGCCATGATGTGATCATTTTATCGCTGGTACCGCCGAAGCGCTCGCATTCAGCGGCGGCGCAGGGCGGTATGCAGGCGAGTCTCGGCAACGTCATTAAAGGCGAAGGCGACAACGAGGATGTGCACTTCGAGGACACAGTCCGTGGCAGCGACTGGGGCGCCGACCAGGAAGTCGTGCGCATGTTCGTCGAAACGGCGCCCAAAGCGGTGCGCGAGCTGGCGGCCTGGGGTTTGCCCTGGAGCCGCGTGAGCCGGGGTGACCGCGAGGTCATCATCAACGGACAAAAAGTCACGATCACCGAACGCGATGAAGCCCACGGCCTGATTGCTCAGCGCGCCTTCGGCGGCACCAACAAGTGGCGCACCTGCTACGTTTCCGACGGTACCGGGCACGCCATGCTCTTCACGATGAGCGATCAAGCGATCGCCAATGGGATACCCGTGCACGAGCGCGCCGAAGCGATTGCGTTGATCCACGACGGCAGCCGTTGTTACGGCGCGATCGTACGCAACATGATCACTGGAGAGTTGACCGCGTATGTTGCCAAAGCCACCGCAATCACCGGCGGCGGCGCCGGCCGGCTCTATCGAGTGACCACCAATGCGGTGATCTCCGAAGGTATTCCCACGGCGATTGCGTTGGAGACCGGCATCGCTACGCTCGGCAACATGGAAGCGGTGCAGTTCCATCCGACGCCGGCTTTTCCCGCGGGCATCCTGCTCACCGAGGGCGCCCGCGGTGACGGCGGTTTGCTTAAGGACGTCGATGGCCATCGCTTCATGCCCGACTACGAGCCAGAGAAAAAAGAGCTCGCATCGCGCGATGTGGTGTCGCGGCGCATGGAAGAGCACATCGCCAAGGGCAAGGGCGTGAAGTCGCGATTCGGCGAGCACCTGTGGCTCGATATCACCTTGCTGGGCGAGCACCACATCAAGCACAACCTGCGCGAGGTTTACGAGATTTGCCATTACTTTCTTGGCGTCGATCCGGTGAAGGATTGGGTGCCGGTGCGGCCGGCACAGCATTACACAATGGGCGGCGTGCGCACCAATTACACCGGTGAAAGCCCGACCCTGAAAGGTTTGTTTTCAGCCGGCGAAGCGGCCTGCTGGGACATGCATGGGTTCAATCGGCTGGGCGGGAACTCGGTGGCCGAGACCGTGGCGGCGGGCATGATCGTCGGTGAGTTTATCGCCGATTTTTGCGAGCGCTCCGAAAATTCCGGACATATTCCCACCGGCGTAATCGAGGAAACGCTGCGCCGGGAACAGGCCAAGATCGACACATTGATCGACGGTCGCGGCACGGAAAACGCCGCTGCGATCATGGCGGAAATGCAAAATGTCATGACGAACAAGGTGGCTATCTTTCGCACCGGCAAGGTGTTGGAAGAGGCGGTGCACGACCTGCAACAGCTTTTATTGCGCAGCCGCAACATCGGCCTGCGCTACAAGGCGCGCGGCGCCAATCCGGAACTGGTGACGGCCTACCGGGTGCAAAAGATGCTCAAGATGGCACTGTGCGTGGCCTATGGCGCGCTGCAGCGGACCGAAAGTCGCGGCGCTCACTTCCGCGAGGACTTCCCGCGCCGCAACGACAATCAGTGGCTAAATCGTACTTTGGCAACCTGGAAGTCCGAGAATGATACTTTACCCACGCTCGCATACGAACAACTCGATGTCATGAAAATGGAGTTGCCACCGGGTTGGCGCGGCTATGGTGCGAAGGATCACATCGATCATCCGGACACGCCCAGGCGCATGGCCGAGATCGAAGCGCTCAAGCAGGGGCGCGATGATGCGGATCGCTTTACCGTACAGGCCAAGTTGATGCCCTACGAGCATCTGATGCCGAAGGCCCTGCGCGGCAGGAATGAACGGCTTGGCGAAACGATTCCAGAGCGTGAAAAGTCTCGCGAGCTACGAGCAGGATGAGGTTCCGAAGTTAAAACGGCTTTCGAACGCAAAGTCGAGAATGATCCGATCACCTTGAAGCCAGTCGAGTCACTTCTTTGCAGTATTGTTACAGGAAAGGAAAGGAGGACCAGCCATGGCTGAGACTCGAATCGAAAAAGATACCATGGGCGAAATCGCCGTCGCCTCGGACCGCTATTGGGGCGCCCAGACCCAGCGTTCGCTCAAGTATTTCCAGGCCGGAGGGGGCCGGGACACGATGCCGAGAGAGCTCATCAAAGCGTTGGGCATTCTTAAAAAGGCCGCGGCCATGGCCAACGTCGAGCTGAAACTTTTGGACAAGGAAAGAGGCGACCTGATTATTCAAGCCGCCGACGAGGTTATATCGGGGAAGCTCGACGACCATTTCCCGCTGGTGATTTGGCAGACCGGCTCAGGCACCCAGACCAACATGAATGCCAATGAGGTCATCAGCAACCGGGCCATCGAAATTTCCGGCGGCGTGATGGGCAGCAAGAAACCCATTCACCCCAATGACGACGTCAACAAGGCGCAAAGCTCGAATGATACTTTTCCTACCGCCATGCACATCGCTGCGGTGGAAGTTTTGGCCGGTGTGACAGAAGCGATCAAAAATCTGAGGAAGACCCTCGAGGAAAAAGCCGCCGCTAACGCCGAGGTGATCAAGATCGGCCGCACCCACTTGATGGATGCCGTTCCGCTCAGCCTCGGACAGGAAATCTCCGGTTGGGCGCAGATGATGAACAACGACCTGCAGCGCATCGCAATGACACTGCCTGGTCTTTATGAGTTGGCCATCGGTGGCACCGCGGTAGGTACCGGACTGAATACACATCCGGACTTCGCCCACAGGGCGGCGGCCAAAATCGCGGCGCTCAGCGGGCAGCCTTTCGTCAGCGCTCCTAATAAGTTCGAGGCCCTCGCCGGCCACGACGCGCTCGTCTTCGCGCACGGTGCTCTCAAGACGCTCGCCTGTTCGCTCATGAAGATCGCCAACGACGTGCGCTGGCTCGCCTCTGGTCCGAGAGCAGGCCTGGGCGAAATCAATATACCCGAGAACGAGCCGGGCAGCTCCATCATGCCTGGAAAAGTCAATCCGACTCAGAGCGAGGCGCTGACCATGATCTGCGCGCAGGTTTTGGGCAATGACGTAGCCATCAACATCGGCGGAGCGAGCGGCAATTTCGAGCTCAACGTCTTCAAGCCTCTGATCATCCATAACTTCATTCACTCGGCCAAGCTTTTGGCCAAAGGAGTCGAAGGCTTCACGCACCATTGCGTCGCGGGCCTCCAGCCTAATGCCGCCCGCATCGACGAGCTGATGAAGAAAAGCTTGATGCTGGTTACGGCGCTTAATCCCCATATCGGCTACGACAACGCAGCCAAGATCGCCAAGAAGGCCCATGCCGAGGGCACCACGCTCAAGGAAGCGGCCGTGGCGCTGGGGTTGGTTAAAGCGGAGGATATCGACAAGTGGATCAAGCCCGAAGAAATGATCAAACCGGGAATGTGATTGCCGGTGGGAGACCGCGTCGTGATACGCAATCGCACGACTGAACCACACAGAATTGTGCTGAACAAGGAGTCGAAAAGATGAAGAATGAATCGGCAAAACGACAGCTGAAGATCAGCGTTCTTCGCTACAACCCGCAGGACGAGAAGAGCGTGCCGCACATGCAGACTTATGAGATCGAAGAAGCTGAACAGATGACGCTGTTCATCGCCCTTATGGAGATTCGCGAGAAACAGGATCCATCGCTGGAGTTCGATTTCGTCTGCCGCGCCGGCATCTGCGGCAGCTGCGGCATGATGATTAACGGCCGCCCGACGCTTGCATGCCGCATGTTGACGAAAGATTTGGGTGAGGAGATCTCGCTGGCGCCGCTGCCGGTTTTCGAACTCATTGCCGACCTGTCGGTAAACACCGGCAAATGGATGCGCGGCATGAGCGAGCGACTGCAGACCTGGCTGCATATGAAACAGGCCGACGTCGATCTGGCCAAGTTCGAGGAGAAGATGGAGCCCGCGCTCGCGGAGAAGATCTACGAGCTCGATCGCTGCATCGAATGCGGCTGCTGCGTCGCCGCCTGCGGCACGGCGCGCATGCGCGAGGATTTCGTCGGCGCGGTGGGACTCAACAAAATCGCGCGCTTTCGTCTCGATCCGCGCGACCGGCGCAACGACGACGATTACTACGAATTGATCGGCGACGACGACGGCGTCTTCGGCTGCATGTCGCTTATCGCGTGCCATGACGTGTGTCCCAAGGACTTGCCGCTGGCGACACAGATCGCATTTCTCAGGCGGAAAATGGTGGCGGTGGGTTGGAAGTAATGTCCGATTGCGGGCTGTGACATCTGTAATTGCGGAAAAGGAGACTCCGATGAGTAAAGTAGAAACCGTACCCATCACGCCAGCCGTAAGTGCCAAACCGGAGGGTTTTAGAAATATCACCTGGAAACATTTTGCCCCGATTGTGGTGGGGATCGTTGTCGCTCTGATTCCAGCGCCGGCGGGGCTGCCACAGTTTGCGTGGTATTACTTCGCGATTTTCGCCGCCGTGATTGTCGGGTTGATGTTCGAACCGTTGCCCGGCGGCGCCATCGGGTTGATCGCCGTCACTTTGGTCGCGCGGCTGTCGGAGTACGTCCTGTTCTCGCCCGAGCAGCTCGCGAAGCCAGGTTTCAACGCGCTCAATGCCTCGTTGAGCTGGGCGCTTTCAGGGTTCTCCAATAGTACCGTCTGGTTAATCTTCGGCGCGTTCATGTTTGCGCTCGGTTACGAAAAAACCGGGCTCGGCCAGCGCATCGCGCTGATGCTGGTGAAGGCAATGGGGCGAAAGACGCTGACTCTCGGCTACGCTGTCGTTATTGCCGATACGATTCTGGCGCCGTTCACTCCTTCGAGCACCGCGCGCAGCGGCGGCACCATTTACCCGGTGATTAAAAATTTGCCACCGCTCTATGATTCAAGGCCCGACGATCCGTCCATGCGCCGGATCGGCTCCTACATTATGTGGGTGGGAATCGCGGCTGTCTGTGTGACCAGCTCAATGTTTCTCACCGGTCTTGCGCCCAACCTGCTCGCTGTCGAGCTAGTCCAGAAAACCGCCAAGATCGAGCTCACGTGGACGGACTGGTTCATCTATTTCGCTCCCGTCGGCATCCTTTTGCTCGCCCTGTTACCGCTGTTGGTTTACTGGATCTATCCTCCCGAGGTGAAGGAGGGAACGGAGGTCCAGAGCTGGGCGGCCAAGGAGCTGGAGAAAATGGGAGCGTTCACGCAGCGCGAGATCATGCTGGCAATTCTGGTTGTGCTAGCTCTGGTGCTTTGGATCTTTCGCGGCGACGAAGTCAACGCCACCACCGCTGCGCTCATCATCATTTCATTGATGCTGCTGACCAACGTGGTGACCTGGAACGACATTATAAAAAATTCTGCGGCTTGGAACACGCTTGTGTGGTTCGCGACCCTAGTCGCGCTGGCGGACGGTTTGACGCGCGTGGGTTTCGTGAAGTGGTTCGCGCAGAGCGTCGCAGGGCATCTGAGCGGCGTTGCGCCCAGCGTTGCGGTGGCTGCGCTGCTGCTGATTAATTTTTTCGGCCATTATCTATTCGCAAGCGTCACCGCACATGTCACCGCAATGATTCCGGTGCTACTCGCGGTGGCGTCGACAATTCCGGGGGTCAACATGCATACGGTCGCACTCGGCATGTGCTTGCAACTCGGCATCATGGGGATTCTCACGCCTTACGCAAGCGGTCCGAGCCCGGTGTATTACGGCAGCGGGTATCTGCCCGCTGCGGACTATTGGCGCCTGGGAGCGATTTTCGGCGTGATCTTTTTCGTGGTGTTTCTCGTGATCGGCGTGCCTTGGATGCTGTTCATACGGTGAGGGAGCCCGATGGAACACGACCTCCTCGACAACCGCAAGGTGCCAGCTGCGCGATGACGCTTCGGTGTTGCCCGAAATATAGAGGAGTCCATCATGATTCAGGTTTTCCTCACCGGTCGATTTCACGGAACAATCCTGCTATTTGCGGCAGCGCTCCTCGTTGGTTGCACCCCGTTATACTTGTCGGATACACACACCACGTCGACGCCGAGGTCACAGTTTTTCGATATCGCCGAATTGTCGCGCGAGCCGGTGGCGACGCTTGGTCTCGTTACCCCGGCCAGTCTCCAGGGCTTCAACCCGCCACTGTCTCATGCCCTCAACGCGGCGCTCTCGGAAGCCTCCCCGCCGATTCGGGGAATCGCGGCCCATGAGACGGTCAACATGCTCAACGAGAAAGGGCAGGCCGCGCAGTATGGCGCTCTGATCGCGGGCTTTGGTCGCGCCGGCGTTCTAGAGCGCGAGCCGCTACAACGGATCGGATCGGCACTCTCCTTGCGCTACGTGCTGCTACCCGGACTCGCGGAGTTCAATCAGGTGATTATCGATCGGCTTTCCATCTATGGCTGGAATTTGATTCAGAGCCGGGTCACTACCCTGAGGCTATGGCTGCAGCTCTGGGAAACCCAGACTGGAAAGATTCTCTGGGAGTCAGCTGGGGAAGTCACCGTCGCGACCAAGCTCCTCAGGTCGGAGCAGACCGTTGCCCTTGACGACATCGCGCAAAAGCTGTGGCTGCGCATGATCCAGGATAACCTGCTGGAAGGGAAAAGCAGATCGCGATTTATCTTTAGCGACTAAAAGCAAGGAGACTAATTGAATATGCACGCTCTAGACTATTTAGTGCATTTCTCGAACGTCCTGATGCTGGCGGCGTATTCGGTGCGTGACATTTTGTGGCTGCGGTGGTTTGCCGTTGCTGCCGCCCTCACCAACATCCCGTATTTCCTTTTTCAGGGTACGGTACTCTGGCCACCGATTCTCTGGGCCGTCATCTTCACCGTGATCAATCTTTATCAGATCGCACAGCTCTATCTCGAGCGACGTCCCGTAGTGCTCTCCCAGGACGAACAGAAGCTTTATGACTTGGGATTCCAAGGCCTCCGTCCACGCGAGTTTGTTTCACTCTCGCTCGTGGGAGAATGGAAGAACGCCGATCCCGGCGAGACGGTCGTGAGCGAGGGGGAGCCCGTTTCGTCCCTAAATATCCCGATCAGTGGAGCTGCAGAAGTCCAGAAGAGCGGCGAACGGATTGGCGAGCTGAAACCAGGCCACATTATCGGTACGGCGCTGGCCTTCACTGGTGATCCATCGCCGGTGCGAGTGACCTTTACAGAACCCGCTCGTTATATGCACTGGTCGCTTTCGAGCCTGCGCCGGTTCGTGGACATGCGCCCGGATCTGCGTACCGCGCTGCAAGGTTTAATAAGCCGCGACTTGGCCCAAAAACTAAATACGGTCATTCAGAATCAAGGTGATGCGCAACAGCGCAGGTGAATAGGAGAGAACGATGGCCTCAACTCAGTTCCGCATCGAACACGACTTTCTTGGCGAGCGCGAGGTGCCCGCGAATGCCTACTACGGCGTCCAGACGCTGCGCGGTGCCGAGAATTTTCCCATCACCGGCTACCGGATTCACCCGGCGCTTATCCGGGCCATGGGCATCGTCAAGAAATCCGCCGCGCTTGCCAATCGCGACACCGGCCATCTCGAGCCCAGGATCGCCGACGCTATCGCGCGAGCGGCTGACGATGTGATCGGCGGAAAACTCGACGAGCAATTCATCGTCGATCCAATTCAGGGCGGCGCTGGAACATCGATCAACATGAACGCCAACGAAGTGATCGCCAATCGCGCTCTCGAAGTTCTGGGGGAGCCCAAAGGTCGATATGAGATCATCAGCCCGAACACCCACGTGAACATGGCGCAATCGACCAATGATGCGTTTCCAACGGGCGTGCATATCGCGACACTCGAAATGGGAAAAACGCTAGTTCAGGAGCTGCGGCTGTTGCACGAAGCCTTTGCCGCAAAGGAGAAGGAGTTCACGAGCATCATCAAGATGGGCCGCACGCATTTGCAGGATGCGGTGCCGATCCGTCTCGGCCAGGAATTTGGCGCGTATCGGCGGGTGATCGGCCGCGATATAGAGCGCATCCGCGGCGTCGGTCTGCATCTCGTTCAGGTAAACATGGGCGCGACGGCGGTCGGCACCGGGCTGAACGCAGACCCGAGATATATCGACTCTGTCGTGAAGTACCTTGCGGAGTTCAGCGGCTTGCCGATCAAGAGCGCCGAAGACTTAGTGGACGCCACCCAGAACACAGACAGCTACTGTGAGATCTCCGCCGCCTTAAAAGTCTGCATGATGAATCTTTCAAAGATCGCGAACGATTTGCGGATGATGGCATCGGGACCGCGCTGCGGGCTGAACGAGCTGAATCTGCCGCCACGGCAGCCGGGCTCGAGCATCATGCCAGGCAAAGTGAATCCGGTGATGGCGGAGGTGGTGAATCAGGTCGCTTTTCAGGTGATCGGCAACGACAATACCATCTGCCTCGCTTCAGAAGCCGGCCAGTTCGAGCTGAACGTGATGGAGCCGGTACTGGTCTTCAATCTGCTCCAGTCGATCAGCATCATGACCAATGTCTTTACGGTATTCCGCAAGTTCTTGGTCGAAGGAGTAACCGCCAACGTGGAACGCATGAGAGCTTACGTCGATGGCAGCGTCGGTGTGATCACGGCGATCAACCCGCATGTGGGGTACGAAACTGCCGCTCGTGTTGCACGCGAAGCGATCGTTGAGGGGACGCCGGTGCGCGAGATTGTCCTACGCGACAAGCTGCTCAGCCGCGAACAGCTCGACGCCATTCTCGACCCGTTCGAGATGACCAGTCCCGGCATCGCCGGTGCGAGACCCCAGAAGCAGGAGCATGTCTGGAAGGATCAGGACCAGGACGTGGACTGAGGGATTTCTCCGTGAACGGGTTGCGACAACGTCGTCAGTGGGCGATTGTGCTCGCCCTTATTTCTGTTTCGGCCATCGGCGCTGCGCGCAGCTCCGAGCCGATCCGAGCGGAGCCGCAGTCTCTCGAAGCCGTGCCGGCTGGGCTGATCGAGCGACTCCGAGCCGACCCCTATGTCTATTTCCGTTTCGTCAACCGCGCCTGGATCGCGCGTGTCTGCGAGGTGTTCGGCAAAGATGTGGAAGAATTGCCAGTCGTGCGGTTGCACGGCGACGCGCACGTCGAACAGTTTGCGGTAATGCACGATGCATGGGGGCTCGATGACTTCGACGATTCCGCTCGAGGCCCGGCGATTATCGATATCGCGCGGTTCTTGGGCTCCATCGATCTCGTTACGCGGCAGCGTTCCTGGGAAAAGGATCGGGGAAAACTGTTCGATCGATTCGTCGAAGGCTATAAGCGTGGCCTGATCGAGCCCGAGTATCTGCCGCCACCGCCGGACACCGTCGGTCGGCTACGCGCCCAGGCGCCGGCTACCCGCGCGGCATTTCTTGCGTGGGGCGAGAGCAAAATGCAACCGCTAAACGATGCGTCGATGAAGGCTGTCCTTGCGGCAGTCGAAGCTTTCGCCCGGATCATGGCGCGCGAGCGGCCCGATCTTGCGCCGGAGTACTTTCACGTGGTTCGCGCCGGCTGGGTTCAAAGCGGCATCGGTAGCGCCGTTACTCCAAAAATCATCCTCCGTGTACGGGGGGCGTCCGATGATCCAGCCGACGATGAGCTCCTCGAGTCAAAAAAGATCGGGGATCTCGGCGGACTGCCTTGCCTCAAGACGTCAACGGTACAACCAACGCTCCGTGTCATAGACGGGAGCAAAAAGCTCGGTCGGCTGAAGTACAACATACTGGCGGCTGGACCTGAGCTAGTTGTCCCTGAGGTGATGGCGCGCGGTGAGCGCTTGCAGGATTGGTGGATTCGTAGCTTGGATCCGTCCTACCGTCAGATTAGTTTGACGGACCTCAAATCAGTCAGTGATCTCTTTGCCATCGCATACGATTCTGGCATACAACTGGGCGCGGGCCGACTACAGGACCAGACGGTGCTGCTGAGCGCATATGACCGGAAGCGAATACTTGGCGCGACGGGCAGGCTCGAGCAACGATATCGGCAGGAAGCCTCCAAAATGGTCGATGACCTGCTCAACGGCTGGCGGGAGCTCGGTGGACGATGAATTCATCGCCGAGCGTTCAATAATCGGCAGCGTTGGTTAGTCGCAAAAGTCGCTAAGCGAGCGACGGGGAGGAAAGATGAGCACGGGGAAATTGCTGTTGTACCTGTTTCTCTACTTTCTCCTGGCGGGATGCCAGTCGTTATCACCGCATTCCGCGTTCAATCCGAATTCCTATCCGCCACCTCCTCTTGGAACTGCATCGGGAAATCCACCCTACGGCATTTATCCCGGGTCAATGCAATCGCCAGCCGCACAATCACGACGCACCGAATACATCTGGGAGAAAGCTTTGCAAGGTATGGCGATGGGCGGCGCTGTTGGTGGGATCTATGGCGCGGGAGGTGGTTTGGTGCTCGGTTTGATCAGCGGACTCTTCACTGCGAGTGCACAGGAGGCGCAGCTCAATCATCAGATTCAGTCAGAACAAGCGAAAGATAAAGACCTCGAAGCCAAGGTTGAAGAGGAGCTGGAACGGCAGCGAAGACTCGAAAATCTAGTCGGGAGTAGTGTTGCGTCCAATGCTGCAGAATCATCGCCCCAGAAAGTAACCGTGGAATCGGTCAAGAACACGAGCCCGCCCGCTAACGAAAAATCGTCGCCGGTTGCACTAGCTGCCTTGGAGAAAAAGCTGCCGGCTGCGAGCTCTCTGAACGCGCCATTTAAAAATGTCGAGGTCAAAGATATCAACGGCGATGGGATTCCAGACCTGTGGATTTACTACAACCCGCTCAAGCCCGGCGAAATCGTCAGGCAGGAAGAGTCCACTCATTGGGACGGAAAGGTCGATAGCTGGAGCTATTTCAAAGATGGCAAGTTGGTTCGACGCGAAGTGGATACCAAAGGCAGAGGAGCTGCCGACACGGTCTATTATTACGATAACGATCAGATGGTGAGAGAAGAACGTGATGAACGCGGCGTCGGCTATGCAACCTCCCGGGTGCTCTATCAAAAAGGTCGACGAGCAAAGCTAGAAGAGGACAGCAGCGGCACCGGCAAAATTGATCACTGGATTTACTATGATACCAGCGTAGACGGCGAGGTCGTCTTGAAGGAAGAACGGGACCTCAATGGCGACGGAATCGCTGATCTCTGGGCTTATTATCAAAACGGCCGCCTCGTTCGTCAGGATGTTAGCGCAGTCGGACTGGAACTTTTATCCAAACAAGATCGAGTTCCTTCCCCGGCCGACCCCATGACGGTTTTGCAGCCGCAGCCGATTAGATACGACCAACAACGAGGCGGAATTCCCTAAGCTCTGTGAACACTGGTGAAGAATGAACCAATAAACCCGAGGCGCCGGTATTTTTTGGGCGCAACTACTGGCACTCTCGGCGGCAAAAATATTTTTCCTCACGCGGTGCCGCCGCAGTAATCTTGCCTGCGCCTTTCTCAGCCTCGCCAAAGCCGCGCTGAAAGCTCGATCAACTGAGCACGTGTAAGAGGTGCCATCGAGGGATACGGTGGTTTCATTCGCACATTTTCGGCCATTGAGCCGCTGTTTGTTCATTGTTGCGGGGCCTGTGTTGGACCAAGGTCCAATGGCAAAGCTTTTCGCCCTTGGTTAAAAACATTGTGGTTCAAAACGCCAAAATCTTGCGGTCCAAGGGATAAGGGTGAAAAGCAAAGGCAATAGGTGATCTTGTGAACAACAAAGAAATGAAAGCTCTGGTTAAGAACGCGCGACAATTTGCCAAGCCCTTCCGCGTGACGGACGACAGCTTTCGCCTGAAGGACATCGATCCCAACGACACGCTTGACCTGACATCAGAGGACAAGCCGCGCGCCAAAGAAGCCCTTGCCATGGGTATCGATGTGCTCGCCGAGCTTCAAGACAGGCTTTATGCCCAGGACAATTGGGCTGTGCTGCTGATCTTTCAAGCAATGGACGCCGCAGGAAAGGACGGCGCGATCAAGCATGTGATGTCCGGCGTTAATCCGCAGGGCTGCCAGGTTTTTTCTTTCAAAGCGCCGACCAGCGAAGATCTCGACCACGATTACATGTGGCGTTGCATAAAATGCCTGCCGGAGCGCGGCCGCATCGGCATTTTCAACCGCAGCTACTACGAAGAGACCCTGGTGGTGCGGGTGCATCGCGAATTTTTAGAGAAGCAGAAGCTGCCATTGGATCTGATCACGAAGGATATCTGGAAGGAGCGTTTTCAGGACATCCGTAGCATAGAGCGCTACCTCACGCGCAACGGGGTCGCCATCCGGAAATTTTTTCTCCACGTTTCCAACAAAGAGCAAAAAAAGCGTTTTCTTGAGCGTATCGAGGAGCCCGAGAAAAACTGGAAATTTTCGGCCAACGACGCCAAGGAGCGCGGAT
>Ga0207645_10000787_pt1 | contig 26497 bp, 17 predicted proteins | sample KBSM53metaG_FD_184331 | JGI IMG/M metagenome (GOLD analysis project Ga0207645, IMG submission 184331) | Miscanthus rhizosphere microbial communities from Kellogg Biological Station, Michigan, USA - KBS M5-3 metaG (SPAdes) (version 2) | ecosystem: Host-associated > Plants > Roots > Rhizosphere >...
CCAAAGTACAGGGAAAGGAATATGCTGAAACGGGTATAACGGTAAATGCACTGGCGCCTGCTGTTATCCGCACCGCATTGGTAGACGTCATGCCTGAAGAGCAGGTGAGATACATGACGGATAAAATACCCATGAAACGGTGCGGCACACTCGAAGAGTTTGCAGGCATGGCAGCATTTATTGTATCGGATGAAAACAGTTTTACAACCGGGTTTACGTTTGATCTTTCCGGTGGACGAGCTACTTATTAGAGGTTTAAGGTTTAAAATTGAAGGCTTAAGGTTCACGCACGGGAATTTTCATTGCTATAGGAATAGCTTAGTCCTTAAACTGGCAATCTTAAACTTTAAATGATCAATTTTCAAACGTTGATATAAAAAAATTTTATGAATATAAATGATAAAACCCCTGAGGAAATAACTATCGGTGTGGTGGGATTGGGCATGATGGGTTGCAGCATTTGCACCTGCCTGCTGATGGCTGGTCATAAGGTTGTGGCAGTAGCACCCATACCCGCAGATTTGAATCATGCTGAAAAGAGAATAACGGAACACCTGGTTCGCTCAAAAGAAGAAGGGCTCGCAAAAAAAGAACCTTCGTCTTATTTGTCAAAACTTGTGATTACAGAAGATTACGGATTACTTCAGGATGCGGCACTCGTCATTGAATGCACGATAGAGAACCTTGATATAAAAAAATCTGTTTACAATAAAATCGAGAATGTCATTGCTACCGATGCGTTGCTTGTCAGCAATACGTCTGCTATCCCGATCAGCATCCTGCAACAGCAAACCACGCACCCGCAACGTTTTTTTGGTTTGCATTGGGCAGAACCATCCCATACATCAAGATTCCTCGAGGTGATTTGCGGAGAACAAAGTGATGCAGCGCTGGGCGAATCGCTTTATCAATTATCACACAACTGGGGCAAAGAACCAACATTTGTGAGAAAAGATATCAGGGGTTTTATCACCAACAGGCTGATGTACGCTATGTACAGGGAAGCTTTTTATCTCGTGGAAAACGGCTATGCTTCTATCGAAGATGTTGACAGGGCCTGCCGCAATAATGCCGGTTACTGGATGACGTTAGTTGGCGTGTTCCGCTGGATGGATCTTACCGGCGTGCCGGCTTATCATACAGTAATGAAAGACCTGTTTCCGACGCTGAATAACCAGACAACGATGCCAAAGCTGATCGATGATATTGTAAAAGCCGGCGGCAAAGGTGTATTGAATGCAAAAGGATTTTATGATTATACAGAAGAAGAAGCGAAACTCTGGGAAGAAACATTTATGGAATTCAGTTATGAAATAAGGCGATTGGCATTAAAGTATCCCGCTGATGTGGTAAAGAAAAAATTGAAGGCACGTGAAGCAAAAAATAACCCGGCATAGATGTTTATAATCGACGCACATCTTGATCTTTCCATGAATGCACTTGAATGGAACCGTGATTTGAAAAAATCGGTCCAGGAGATCAGGCAGCGGGAAGCAGGAATGAATGACAAACCCGATCGCGGCAAAGGAATGGTTTCGCTGCCGGAATTGAGAAAAGGGAATATTGGATTAGTCGTGGCAACACAAATTGCGAGATATGTAGCACCGGGCAGCGCATTACCCGGTTGGAACTCTCCGGAACAGGCATGGGCGCAAACGCAGGGACAACGGGCATGGTATACTGCCATGGAAAAAGAAGGTGAGATGAAGCAGGTAACAAACCGGCAGGAGTTAAACATGCACATCGCACGATGGAATGATACAACTATTGCCAATGAAAAAAAACCGGTTGGTTTTATATTAAGCCTTGAAGGCGCTGATTCGTTGGTTGATCTTTCTTATCTCGAAAAAGCTTATAGCTATGGGTTGCGGGCAATTGGTCCTGCCCATTATGGACCGGGCCGCTACTCACCGGGCACCGGGGAATCGGGACCGTTGACAAATAAAGGTGTTGAGCTATTGAAAGAAATGGAATCATTGGATATGATTCTTGATGTGACGCATTTAACAGACGAAGCATTTAAGCAGGCGATGGATCTGTATCGCGGACCTGTTTGGGCAAGTCATCATAACTGTCGTGCATTGGTTCATTATCAGCGGCAGCTTACCGATGAACAAATAAAAATTTTAATTGAACGCAATGCAGTGATAGGAGGTGTGCTTGATGCATGGATGCTGAAGAATGATTGGATACGGGGAAAATCAGATCCGAAAGAAGAAGAAGTAAACCTGGAACGGTTGATTGATCATTATGACCATATCTGTCAATTGGCGGGCAACAGTGACCATATTGCTATAGGCAGCGATCTAGATGGTATGTATGGCACAGAGCAATCGCCTTATGATATGGATACAATTGCCGACTTGCAAAAGCTGAAAGATCTCTTAAAAGCCAGGGGTTATTCAACAGCCGATACTGCAAAGATTTTTCATGGTAACTGGTTGAGGTTTCTGAATAATGCCTGGAAATAGAATACTGATGATACCGATTGAGCGGATCAAAACGGATCGTTTGCCGTTTAGGATTGATGCCATGGAAAGATGTGGTACAAGAGTGCGACGCAAGGAACGATGAATTTAGTATCTGAAGCTGGTAACATAAAAATATTTTCTGAACATAATGCACTGTCAATAGTATGAAGCGAAGAGAATTCATCAATAACACAGCCACACTTGCAGCAGGTGTCACCTTTTTACCAAACATAAATACTGCAAAACGAAAAGAAGATAAAAAAGCCAGGATCGCGTTTATAGGTACAGGTATGCGCGGTGCCTATTTATTAAAAGAAGCTGTGTCGCAGGGATTAACTGAAGTGACTGCAGTTTGCGATATAGATCCAACAGCCATCAACAATGTAAAACAAACGATAAAAGAATATAACGCCAAAGAACCAACGTATTACACCGGCGAAAGGGATTTTGAAAAGATTGTTCAGCGTGACGATGTGGATGCAGTAGTGATTGCAACACCATGGAATTGGCACTACCCCATGACGATGGCCAGCCTCAAAGCAGGAAAATACACGGGTTGCGAAGTGATATCGGGTGTAACGATCGATGAGATATGGAACCTGGTGAATGAATATGAACGCAGCGGCGGTCATTACATGATGCTGGAAAATGTTTGTTACCGCCGGGATGTAATGGCAGTGTTGAACATGGTACGAAATGGTTTGTTTGGCGATATTAATTATGCCGAATGCGGTTACCAGCATGATCTGCGCGAATACCTGTTCAATGATGGCAGGAATATGTTTGGTCACGGTGTAGAGTTTAATGAAAAAGCAATCAATGAAGCGAGATGGCGCACGCAGAATTATACAAACAGGAATGGCGACCTCTACCCTACACATGGCATTGGACCGGTGGCTACCCTATTAAACATAACAAGAGGCAATCAATTCAGCCAACTGGTATCTATGGCTTCGCCGGCAAGAGGATTGCATAAATACATTGTTGATAATGGAACTGCAGGTCATCCCAATGCAAAAGTGAAATTTCAATGCGGTGATGTGGTGACTACATTAATCAAATGCGTGAATGGTGAAATGATCAAGATGACTTTTGATACTTCATCGCCGCGTCCTTACTCGCTCGGTTTTCGCATACAGGGCACCGAAGGACTGTGGACAGAAGATGCAAAAGGAATTTATTTTCAAAAACTGGCAAAAACGCCGCATGAATACGATCCTTTTGAAAAATACCAGGAACAGTATGAACATCCGTACTGGGCAAAGCATGCGCATGAAGCTGAAAACTCGGGACATGGAGGCATGGATTACTTTATTATCCGGGAATTTGTGAATTGTGTGCGGAACAAGTTGCCCCTTGCCATGGATATGTATGATGCGGCGATGTGGTCCGCGTTAACACCTTTGTCGGAGAAATCCATTGCTCAGCATTCCAAAACGGTATTAATTCCCGACTTCACCCGTGGTAAATGGAAAAATAGAAAACCGGTGTTTGGGCTGAATGACATGCTTGGATAGGTTTTATTCATGAATCGGGCGATAGTTAATAAATATTTTCTATTATTGTTATAAAATTAAGTAAGTTAGCCGGACTTTATAAACACGACTGCATTTCCTGGTTCATTTAATAGAAAGTAGTTATGATTGATAGCCACCTGAAGCGACAGGTTATAAGTGCGTTTTATTTTGATAAGACCTTATCCGTGGTTGAGCTGAGTGCGAGGCTCGACAAAAGTGTACCCCATGTAACGAAAGCGGTAAATGAGTTGATAGAAGCTGGTTTAGTGGTTGAAAGCGGGCAGGCTCCATCCAGCGGTGGAAGAAAGCCGTTGACCTACTCGCTCAAGGGGGGCACACTATATATTGTGGCTGTGGCGATGGACCAGCTTTATTTCAAAGTATCAATTACCGATATTCTCAACAATCCTGTTTTACCCGTTGAAACACATGAGCTGAGGCTTTTGAATAATAATGAAGCTCTTTCACAACTGGTAGAAATCATTGACGGATATATCAAACGCTCTGGTATTGACAGGAAAAAAATTATCGGGATGGGCATCGGGACACCTGGATTCACCAATACCAAACTGGGTATCAATTATTCTTACCTGTTGCCACCCGGAGATGAAAGCTTGTTAAACTACCTGGAACGGGAACTTCATATACATGTAAGTATTGATAACGATTCAAGTTTGATCGCTTTGGCAGAATTGAAATTTGGATTGGCTAAAGGCAAAGAAGAGGTGATGGTGATAAATGTCGGTTGGGGTATAGGGTTAGGAATGATCGTTAATGGTGTTCTTTTCCGGGGCTTCACGGGTTATGCGGGTGAATTGAGTCATATCCCGATATCAGAAAGTGACATACTCTGTGATTGCGGAAAAAGGGGTTGCCTCGAAACAGAAGGAACATTGAGAGTAGTAACGGATAAAGCGATCACGGGAATTAAAAACGGGAACATTTCAGGATTGAAGCTTGAAGACGATTCTGAAAAAATGAGTGAAGCGATAATGGTTGCAGCAAATAAAGGCGATCAATATGCAATAGAACTTTTATCGGACATGGGATATAAAATAGGAAAAGCAATAGGTATCCTGATTCATATTGTAAACCCGGAATTGATTGTGCTGAGCGGAAGAGGAGCCGCAGTGGGGAAAATATTACTCGCACCGATTCAGCAGGCATTAAATAAATATTGCATTCCGAGATTGTCGGAACATACAGATGTGAAAGTATCAATGTTGGGACGTAAAGCAGAACTGACCGGAGCCGCAGCATTAGTGATGGATAATTTCAGTAAGTCTTCTTTTATAAAAAAAGAACAAATCATAGAAAAGGTAATTTAATACGCTATAAAGAAGCTATCAATTTCGTTTATTGGTTTCATAAAGTTCTTTGCATGTATCGGTACAGTAACAGGTGTATTTAGTTTTCGGGTATAAATGCCGCGTTTTCTTTTAATTGAATCGAAGCATCTATATCTCTGTTTGTGTTGTCTTTATATTATGCCGTTGCTGATTTTAAAAAACGATTCATACGAATAAAAATAGCGCAACCGATTGCGGGGCTTTATCAATCGTTTGCTTTACACAAACCGATAATGATGCATTTGAGCGCTGATAGTTTTATAAAAAAAAATTGTCAAATTAGTAGCTGGAATTATTATTGAGAATGTCTTTACGTTAGTGTCCGCCTCCCGTGAACTCATTCATTAATCCTACCGTTAATCCTTACCTGCTTTTTATTCATTCAGGATTTTTTTAATTGACCCATAGTTCAAATCTTTAACTCAACTGCTTATGTTAAAAATCAAACACTTGCTACAGATCGTCCTGTTGCTATGCGGCACTGTCGCGATGGCGCAGGAAAGAACAGTTACAGGAACTGTTCGCAATTCGGCAAATTCTCCCGTTGCAGGAGTTACTGTCGCACAAAAAGGAACCACGAATGCAACAGTTACCAACGAAAGCGGAACTTTCACATTAAGAGTACCCGGCACAAGTACAGTACTTGTTTTTAGTTCCGTAGGCTTTGCAACACAGGAGATGATTGTTGCAGCCGGTACAACTACGCTGGACATCGCACTTTCAGATGACACTAAACAACTGGGTGAAGTTGTTGTAACAGCGCTGGGTATTTCGCGCCAGGCAAAAACACTTGTCTATGCTGCGCAAACAGTAAAACCGGCTGAACTTACTGAAGCCCGTGACGCTAACAATGTGTTGAACTCATTACAAGGTAAAGTTGCCAATGCGCTTATTACACAAGGTTCGGGCGGTCCCGGCAGCGGTGCAAGAATCGTACTGAGGGGAAATCGTTCTTTACAACAAAGCAATAATGCATTGATTGTAGTGGATGGTGTGCCGTTTAGTAATGGAACAAACGGAACAGGAACCAGCGATTTCGGTTCCATACAAGGTTCTGATGGTGCTTCGAATATCAACCCGGACGATATTGAGTCAATGACTATTCTCCGCGGTGCTTCGGCAGCAGCATTATACGGAAGCCAGGCGGGTAATGGCGTAATTGTCATTACAACTAAAAAAGGTAGAAAAGACAGGTTATCGGTTTCGTTGAATTCCGGGATATCCATGGAATCGGCATTTGCACTTCCCAAAGTACAAAACTCCTATGGCCAGGGAAATGGAAACACATTAAGAACGGATACCGTTGCGTACGTGGGTGACAGCTGGGGTCCGAAAATGGAGGGGCAATCCTATATAAATGCTATGGGCAATCAAAGTACGTATTCAGCCCAGCCGGACAACATCAAAGATTTTTTCAGAAAAGGAATCAGCGTTAATAATTCAATTTCTGTAAATGGCGGTAATGAAAAAATGCAGGGATATCTTTCTTATACCAATAACAGCGTTCAAGGTATAATAAGAGGAAACGACCTGATGAGACATACGATCAACGTACGATTGACAAATCAAATCAGCAAACGGTTCTCTACCGATGCAAAGATTACGTATGTAGCGCAGCAGATTGACAACCGTCCCCGTACAGGTGAAGAAAATTCGCCGGTAAGTGATATTTACCAGATACCGAGAAACATGTCAACCGCAGAAGCGAAACAATATGAGTCTTTAAATAGCCTTGACATCCCGGTACCCACTGCATGGCCTTCGACGTTAAGTTCTATTTATCAAAATCCATACTGGATAATAAACAGAACTGCTATCAATGAAACAAGAGACAGGGTTGTTGGTTTTTTAAATGCTAAGTTTAATATAACACCCTGGTTGAGCATTTCCGGCAGAGGCAACCTGGACAAGATTTATGACGTAGGCGAATCGATCGTTTCGCAAGGCACGATCCTCTGGTCAAAATCAGGTGGAGATTATCAAAAATCAAATATTATTGTCACCGAAAAATGGTTTGACCTGATACTTGAAGGAAATAATAAGATAACGAATGACTTAAAGATAACTTATCGTGTAGGTGCCATCCACCAGGACAGCAAATGGGATGCAACTTATTCCAATTCCGGTGGTCTGAACGTTACCAATAAGTTCAGCTTGGGTTTTGCAAAAGCACCTTCTTTAACTTCCCAGTTTACGGAAGTACAGACACAAGCGGTTTTTGGCCAAATCAATCTTTCATTCAAGGATGCGATTTATTTAGACGCCAGTTTGCGTAACGACTGGGATTCACGTCTTCCCTCACCTTATTCTTATCAGTATCCTTCCATCGGTGTATCCGCTATTTTGTCTCAACTGTTGACGTTGCCAACCTCTCTATCTTTCCTGAAAGCAAGTGTCAACTATGCACAGGTGGGTAATGGTGGTAAACCCCAGTTGTTGAATACTGTTTACAACTATAGCCAGGGTGCAGGCAATGGATACCTGCAAAGATCTGCGACGTTACCTATACCCGGCTTAAAACCTGAAATTGTAAAAAATCTTGAGTTTGGCGTTGAAGCGCGATTTATAAATAACCGCATTGGATTTACGGCGACTTATTACAAGAGTAATTCCTTTAACCAGTTGCTCCAGATTCAATTGCCGGCTGCCTCTGGATATGCCAATAAGTACATCAATGCAGGGAATATCCAAAATGCGGGTTTTGAGTTAGTCGTAAATGGTACTGCTATTACGAACAAAGATTTTTCATGGGACGTTACATTTAATCTCGCCACAAATAAGAACACAGTTAAAGAATTGAGTGACGATATCAAAACGGTTTACCTGGGTGGTGGTTTCGGTCGTTCCGGTACACCGGTTGTACAGGAAGGACAATCGTATGGCGATCTTCTTGCTTTTAAGTGGGCAACAGATGCAAAAGGTAACCGCATAGTAACCGATGCCGGTAAACCTGTAGCTACCCAGGATCAGCAATTCATAGGGAACTTTAATCCCAAAGCAACTATTGGTTTAACCAATACGTTTGCATACAAAGGATTTTCACTCCGCTTATTAATTGATGGCCGTGCGGGAGGTACAATGATTTCCGGTACAGAAATGAACCTTGCTTTCAGCGGTATTCCGGAAGTAACCGATAAGTATCGTGAAGGAGGCTGGAACCTTGGCGGTGTGAATGCCAGCGGAGCACCGGTATCAGCAACGATTACAGCACAGGATTTTTGGCAGATAGCATCGGGTAAGCGTTATGGAAACGGCGAATTCTTTGCGTATGATGCAACGAATTTCAGGGTAAGGGAACTTACAGTAGGTTATTCGATTCCGCTTAAATCAACTGTTTTTGTGAAGGCAGTTAAATTCAATATCGTTGCCCGCAACCTGTTCTGGATCTATCGCGGCAAATCGAAAATGGATATTCCGGGTATAGGTAAGCGCACCATGTGGTTTGACCCGGATATGAGCCTTGGTAATGCAAACTTCCAGGGTGTGGAATATGGCGCTTTGCCTGCTACCCGTACTATCGGAGCCAATCTGCAGGTTACCTTTTAAAGACTATTAAATCGATTAAGATATGAAAAGAATAACATCAATATTAAATATCAGAATGTGCCTCGTTATTTTTTGTATGGGTACTTTGTTAGCGTCCTGTACAAAAAAATACGAAGAGATCAATACTGACAGAAATTCTATTGCTACGGTCGGAGCCGCAGAATTGCCTTTTCTTTTTGCAAAGGCTGAGCAAGCTTCGATTCCAAGCATCTGGACATACCAGGTTGCACAAAATCTGTTTGCTGATCAGTATGCACAATACTTTGCATGTACCGCCACGTATTTTCCATCAGACAGGAATGTAATCAGGATGGACTGGGTTGGTGCAGCATTTAACCCTATTTATACAGATATGGTTCCCCAGTTGCAAACCATATTTGATGCGGCAGATAAGACCTCACCTGAATACGCGATTGCAAATATTATATGGGTAAATGGTTTCCACAAGGTTACTGACTATTGGGGACCTATACCTTACTCGCAGGCAGGCATACCCGGTAACTCAGTCGCTTATGATCCGCAAGACCAGATTTATGATGACTTTTTTAAACGGCTTACCGATGCTGTTAATACATTAAAGACAGCTACAGGTCCTTCTACTTATGGATCGTATGATATCATTTATGGCGGCAACGTAGGCAAATGGATCAAATTTGCAAACACATTGAGACTTCGTTTGGCAATGAGAATATCAAAAGTTGATCCTGCACGTGCAAAAACAGAAGCGGAAGCTGCTTATGCGGCAGGTGTAATGACGACCAGCCCGGATGATGACGCATTGATCAAAAAATCTACTGCCGGCGACGATAATAACGGTCTTTCTATTATGTCTGACTGGAATGAGTTTCGGATGAGTGCAGCAATGGAATCTGTAATGGTAGGGTACCAGGATCCGAGGATCAGTGAATACTGGCTGCCTGATGGCGCAACAAAAGACAATCCCGGTGGAAATGGAAAATATGATGGATTGAGGAACGGACTTACTTCCACTCAACTTACACAGTCACAAAACAGCGCTACATCAAATGCGAAAGCTGGTAAGAGGTGGTCATCTCCTGATTTTGGGGGCAATGTCGACTATCTTTCTACACCACAAAATGTGATGTGCGCGGCAGAAGCTTATTTCTTACGTGCGGAAGGAGCATTACTTGGCTGGAATATGGGTGGTACTGCGCAGGAATTATACAATGCCGGCATTACTAACTCTATGAAGCAATGGGGTATTGCAGATGCTGTAGCTATCAATGCATATATTAATAGTGGTAATGTACCTATAGCCCCCAATGATTTTCTAGGTTCTCCACCCGTATCGGACGCGCCAATAAAATTTGCAGCTGACCAGGCGACGCAATTGAAACAAATAGCTATACAAAAATGGCTGGCATTATTCCCGGATGGTTATGAAGCATGGGCAGACTACCGCAGGGCACGTACGTTTATTCTTTATCCGGTAGCTAACTCCGATAATCCGGATATTACGAATACAAGCACACAATGGATACGCCGTATTCCATTCCTCGATGCGGAAAAGCTTAGTAACAAATCTGCTGTAGAAGCGGCAGTTAATTTACTCGGCTCGGGTGGCGATAAAGTGACCACGCCGCTTTGGTGGGATAAAAACTAATATCGAAAAATAAATCACTGAAAAGATTCCATCTGCAAATGCCGGTGGAATCTTTTATTTTACAGCATTATCCGCGCAATGATGAATTATATTTCAAGGGTTTTAATAAAAATAATAACGCCACTCTCACTATCATGCATAGTGGCATGTAAACAAGAATCGTCGACGCTATTTACGAAGTTGAGTAATGATGAAACGGGAATACAATTTCAAAACATGTTGTTTGATGACGGCAACCTGAACATACTCAACTATTCCTATTTCTACAATGGCGGTGGCGTTTCCATAGGCGACATAAACAATGATGGATTGCAGGATATATTGTTTACCGGGAATATGGTTAAAAATCGCCTGTATCTTAATAAAGGCAATTTCAAATTTGAAAATATAACGGACAAAGCGGGAATTGCTGACAAGCAAGGTTGGTGCACCGGTTCAACGATGGTAGATATAAATGGTGATGGAAAACTCGATATATATATCTGCCGCTCTGCTGATGGCTACCCTTCACGAAGAAAAAATCTTTTATTTATTAATAACGGCGATCTCACATTCTCGGAGAAAGCCGCAGAATATGGCCTGGACAACGACGGCTATTCGACGCAGGCAAGTTTCTTTGATTATGATAAAGACGGCGACCTTGATATGTTTCTTATCAATCACTCATTGCAAAAATATACAACGGGTGCAGTGGAAAACCCCGGCTGGCGCAACCTGCGCACACCGGCATTTGAATGTAAACTTTACCGAAATGACTGGAATGATGGTTTGAAACACGCATTTTATACAGACGTATCTGAGCAGGCCGGTATCAAATCCAATGTTCTTTCGTTTGGTTTAGGTTTAGCTGTGTCTGACTTGAATAATGATGGCTGGCCGGACATATATGTATCGAATGATTTTAATGAGGCCGATTATCTTTTTATGAACAATGGTAATGGAACATTTACCGAGAAGTTAAAAGAGTGTATGGATGAGGTTTCTCTTTTTTCAATGGGTTCAGACGCGGCAGATTACAACAATGACGGGCTTGTCGATTTGGTTACGCTGGATATGTTGCCGGAAGATAATAAGACACAAAAGATGCACAGCGGTTCAGAGAATTTCAATAAGTTTCAATTGCTCTTTAATCAAGGTTTCTACTATCAATATAGCCGGAACATGTTGCAGACAAATAACGGCGATGGTACATTCAGTGAAACAGGCCAACTTGCGGGCATTTCAAACACCGATTGGAGCTGGGCTCCATTATTTTCCGATTTTGATAATGATGGTAATAAAGATTTGTTGATTACCACGGGGTATGTGAAAGACTATACGGATATGGATTTTGTAAAATACTCTGTGGATCTGCGTGTAAAGCAAAGAGGCGGTGAAAAGGTGGATGCAGCAAAAGAATATATCAGCAAAATGCCGGATAATCATTTAGCAAGCAGCATTTTTAAAAATAACGGCAACGGACACTTCGCAAAAATAAACAGCGGTTGGGGGTTTGATCAGCGAACCGTCGCAGCCGGTGCCGCATATGCTGATCTTGATAATGATGGCTACATGGACATTATTATAAACAATACAAATGACTTCGCCGGCATTTATAAAAATAATGGCGGAAAGCAGGTCACCAATAACTATCTGCGCGTTGCATTAAAAGGAAATGCGCAAAATGCAAAAGGAATTGGGTCTAAAATAAAAGTTTATTGTACGGATACACTGTTTTACCAGGAGCAGATGCCGGTACGCGGCTTTCAATCATCCGTCGATCCGGTTTTAAGTTTTGGCGTTGGTCATCACACGACAATCGATTCATTAATTATTATTTGGCCAAATGATAAAATGCAGAAGCTGACAAATATCAAAGCAGACCAAACGATCACGTTAAGTATTACCGATGCGGATCAGCAATGGCAAAAGGACAGCACAATGCAGAAAGAAGTTTATTTTACGCAACAACCGGTGAATGAAATACAACACACTGAAAATACATTTAATGATTTTTCTGTACAGCGTCTTTTACCAAATTACCTGTCAAGGCAAGGTCCTTGTCTTGCCGTAGCGGATATAAACAAAGATGGGTTGAATGATGTTTTTGTTGGAGGTGCAAAAGGCAGTTCATCCAACATTTACCTGCAAATGCGAAACGGAGGTTTTAAATCAATTGCATCAAATTCTTTTGCAGGAAATACAAACGCAGAAATAACCGCAGCGGATTTTTTTGATGCGAACGGAGATGGCAATCTTGATTTATACATTGCGCATGGCGGTTATGAATTTGAAGAAAATGATCCCGCTTTCCAGGATGAGTTATACATCGGTGATGGTAAAGGGAATTTTGTGAAGAAAACGAATGCCTTGCCCTCTTTGCTTTTCAGCAAAGGATGTGTAAAGTCTGCGGATATTAACGGTGATGGATATGCTGATTTATTTATTGGCGGAAGACTGATACCCGGTAAATACCCGCTATCGCCACCATCAAAAATATTGCTGAATGATGGTAAGGGAAATTTTGCAGACGCAACAAAAACTATCGCACCTTTTCTTGATACGATTGGCATGGTGACAGATGCCGCCTGGATTGATATTAACAATGACAAAAGAAAAGATCTTGTTGTTGTTGGTGAATGGATGCCGGTTAAAGTATTCATCAACAACGGCAATTCATTCACAGATGCGTCATCAGCATATATTCATTTCCCCAGTACCGGGTGGTGGAACAAGTTAACAGCAGCCGATATGGACAATGATGGCGATGAAGATCTTATCATTGGTAACCTGGGCGTAAATACCCAGTTTCATGTGAATGATAAAGAACCGCTCACACTTGTATACAAAGATTTTGACAACAATGGATCAGTTGATCCAGTATTATGCTATTATATTAATGGCACGTCCTGGCCTGCGTTTTCAAGAGACGATTTAGCGGAACAGCTTCCATTCATCAATAAAAAATTCCTGAGCTATAGCAATTACTCAGCAGCAACTATCAACAACATCTTTACGCCGGAGCAGCTTTCAGGCAGCCACACACTAAAAGCAGAGCTGATGGAAACAGTTTATCTTGAAAATAAAGGCAATGAATTTGCTTTGCATCATCTGCCGGCACAGGCGCAGTATGCACCGATATACAGCATTGTTGTAACGGATATAAACGGTGATGCAAAAAAAGATTTGCTGCTCGCCGGTAACAACACCTGGACAAGAATAAAATTTGGTCGCTACTCAGCTAATCATGGCGTATTGCTTACGGGTAATGGTAAAGGTGAATTCAGCTATGTTCCGCAAAACAAAAGCGGTTTAAAAATAAATGGCAATGTGAGGAGCGCCGCATTATTAAATGACAAGAAGATTTTATTGGGTATAAACGACCGGAATGCCGTGCTGTTAAGTTCGAAATAATATCATTTACCGGGCGTTCTTTTAACAATGTCTACAGTTTTTACCGGGCGATTATTTATTGCAAATAGAATCTTAGGACCGCTTTTCGTTTTTATCAATTCTGCATTGCGGATATTTCCGCGCAATTTCAAGCCGCTCTCCCATTGCGGGACATACGTAAAATTTCCCTTTCCGTCGCCGAGCAATAGTGTTCCAAAATCAGCATCCAGCCGGCCCAGGCGTATCCGTGTCCAGGTATTATTGCCCGCGGCAATGATATCCTTATTCCCGTCGCCATTTACGTCTGCTGATACAAGGGCATATACCGGCGCATATTGAATTTCCTGTGGCAATGGCTTTAATGTAAGCCCTTTTTCGCCGTCATTTTGCAAATAAATTGTTGACAGAATCTCCGCATTCAATATCGACGCATCTTTCAATTGATCATTTGTAAATACATCTTTAATAGTGGCATTCGCATATTGATGATATTCCAGGAATTTCTTTTTAACCATCGGCACCTGCTCTGCCAGGTCATCCCTTGAATTGAATGGATAGGACACACCCTGGATATAATAGCAAAGTACCGGGTCAATTGATCCGTTTCCATCAAAGTCTTTATAATAAAGACTTAGCGGTTCTTTATCACTTGCTTTTAATTGCGAGTTAAGACCCCAATTGCCGATCACCATATCCATATCGCCATCGCCGTCAAAGTCATCCGCCAGTATACGGTTCCACCACCCGGCGGAAGCAAATTTTATATAGGTGGATGACGCGTCTTTTAATTTTCCCTTTTCATTTATAAAGACCTTCACCGGCATCCATTCGCCAACAACAACCAGGTCGGGCAATTTATCCTTATTTATATCAATCCAAACAGCATCGGTTACCATTCCGACAGCCTGCAATGCAGGGGACACAGTTGCGGTTGCCTCAGTGAATTTACCTTTACCATCATTTAATAAAATCTTACTTTCTGGTATAGTCGAATATTTTCCGGGAACAATTCTTCCACCAATAAATAAATCGATATCACCATCTCCATCTATATCTGCGTCCCTGACAATACCCGTACTGATAAACATCTGCGGCAGTGCATTATTGCTGTAGGTATAATTTCCTTTACCATCATTTACATATAATCTATCCTGCAACGCCGGGTCGTTCTCACCGAATTCATAACCGCCGCATCCAACATACAAGTCCATATCGCCATCGGCGTCTGCATCAAAAAACTTAGCAGCAACAATTTCACTTTGCATAGCTGACGCAAAAGAAGGTTCAATTTTATTGACAAAATTTCCATCAGCCTGCTGAAGAAACAATTGCGCCTGAAATCCTTTTGCAGCTCCCATAAAAATATCTTCCAGGCCATCACCATTTACATCCGCTTTTGCCATTGCGGGTCCCTGGCGTGAAAAATAGTTTGGCAACAAAGTCTGTACGGTAAAGTCATTGAAGTCGTTTTCTTTATGTGTATAAAAAGGGGTAGCAACCGACTCCTTTAAATAAGATGCCGAATCAGCGGGTGCGTTATACGTCCATTTTTCGTTCGCATCTTTAATGTTCAGTGTGATAGTCTGATTTGCTTTCACCGCTTTCAATAACTGCTTGTTATCATTCGGCCATACAACTACAATAGAGTCTGCCTCAGTGAATTTTCCCAATCCAAAATTTAATACCGGGTCAACTGATGATTGAAAGCCGCGTACAGGCATTTCCTCCTGGTAATATGTGTTGCCTTTGCAATGAACAGATACTTTGGCACCGAATCCATTTACATTTTTTTCCGTGCCTGTTAATTTTATTTTCAGGTAATTATTCTTTTCTACCTGTTCACTATTGTTTTTATAAACTCCTGCAAAATCATTTGTATTGCAAACGACGAGGTCCATGTCTCCGTCATTATCAAGATCGGCGTAAGCTGCTCCTGAAGAAACACCCGGTTTATCGATGCCCCATTCACTTGTCTTTTTCACAAATGTTTCGTTGCCCTTATTCTGAAAAATGTAATTGGGAATTTCATGCGTCGGCATTTTACGAATATATTCAGCGATAGCATCCACCTGCTCACCGTGCATTTCTCGTACCAATCTCGCCATTGAATATTTCATAAAATCCATGTCGGAATAATCCTTTACATACCCGTTGGACACGAACAGATCTTTATAACCGTCATTATCAAAATCGGAAAACAAAGCCGACCAGCTCCAATCTGTATTGGATATGCCGGCAATTTGTCCAATCTCACTGAAGGTGCCATTGCCGTTATTCTTTTGCAGCATATTGCGGCTGTATTGATAATAAAAACCTTTATTAAACAATAGCTGGAACTTGTCAAAGTTTTCGTTGCCGAGGTGCATCTTTAGCGTTTTGTTATCCTCTGCAAGCATATCGAGTGTAGTGATATCAATCAACCCATCATTATTAAAATCGGCCGCATCTGATCCCATCGAATACATAGACACTTCGTTCATGCATTCCGAAAGTGATTCTTTGAATGTGCCATTGCGATTGTTGATAAATAAATAATCAGGTTCGTTGAAATCGTTCGACACGTACACATCCGGCCATCCATCGTTGTTTATATCCGATATGGCCAAACCAAGACCAAACGTGAACACATTTGACATGATACCGGCTTGAACGCTTATATCTGTAAAATGGTTATTGTCGTTGCGATAAAGCTTGCTTGCATAAGCAGCATTATATTCTTTACGCAATTCAGCATTTTCCTGTATGCCTGCTGTATACTTTGTAACTGAGTGATTGATGACGAAACAATCAAGATCGCCGTCTTTATCATAATCAAAGAATGCCGCCTGTGTGGAGTAGCCACTGTCAGCAAGGCCGTATTCTTTTGCTTTTTCCGTAAAGGTGAAATCGCCGTTGTTAATGTATAGCAGGTTTTCGCGCATAACAGGATCTTTATCTGCGCTGCGGCAAATATATATATCCAGTTTACCATCTCCGTTGATGTCAACCATCGTTGCACCGGTACACCAACCTTGTTTTTCTGCAATACCCGCTTTATCCGTAATGTTTTCAAATTTGAAATTGCCTTTGTTCAAATAAAGCCGGTTCTTCACCATATTGCCGGTAAAAAGAATATCCTGTAATCCATCATTGTTGATATCGCCGACTGCAACGCCATTACCATTATAGAAGTAGATATAATTTGCGACGTTTAAAGGACCATCTTCATAAATTGTATTCCGGAAATTGATGCCGGTTTTACTCTCATCAAGAAGCGTAAAGAGATGTGTGTCCCTGGAATTACAGGCACAGACTAAAATGATGACAATAGAAAAAAGCAGGTTAGAGAGAAAAAAATGTATTCGTTTAACAGGCATTATTCTGGTAAATTTTCAGCGGCAACAGGCAACTTTCGCAGTTGCATATCCCTTTGCTAAAAATAACCAATTTGAATGCTATACGATAAAATAATTGCCATAAAGAAATAAAAAATCCCGCGTCTGCGGGATTTAAAACGTTTGCGTTATTCCGGTTTTCCTACCACTTCATATTCCACCTTATTTGGTGAAATGATCTCTTCGTAATAAATGTCGTCTGGCGATTGATAATATTTTTTACCATTGATAACAACCTGGCGGCAATCCGGAGGTAGTTTGCTTACCCTGTCCCCTATCCTGTCGCTGTATTCATCATTAGGATTAGTGGTGTTCCCTTTGCCTGTATTTAATTCTCCATTTGTGCCGACCACCACGTACTCTCTTTTGTTATCCTTTGTAATCGTCTCCTGGTAGTATGTTCCTTCAAACTCATAATACTTCTGCCCATCAATAGTTACTTCCCGTGCATCGCGTGGCAGTTCCGGTACACTTGCGCCCAGCGGAGGTTGAACCGTTCTGTAACCATTACTTCCATAAGGAGAATAGAAGGTGCCGTTGTAATAATAATATGGATCGGGACCCATATAAAAACGATAATAAAACGGAGGTAACACTGCTATACGGACTCCAAACCGCGGAAACCAGGGGCGGTAATGATTGTAATACCGGTAAGGTCTGTAATTATAACCGCCGTAATACCGGTGATAACCGCCAAAACCAACTGATACGTGTGAATAAACCCGCGGACTATGAAAGTAAGAACGACCATAACTGTGATGATAGCCACGGCCAAAGCCGGGCACTGAACGCACATGTTGTGCTTCGGCATGAACAGTGAATATGAGCAGGAATATGCCCATTATGAAAATGAGTCTTTTCAAGTAGATTTTTGTGCTCATAAAATATTCTTTTGTTGTGTCTTAAAGTTATAAAATGAGATTTGTAAAAAAAGTTAAGATTCGCCGGAAGACCAAGCTGATTCGATGGAACCAGCTAGCCGGGAAAACGATAAGTTAAAAAGAGTTTACAATTTCCGGTTTTCAGTTTGCTCGCGATAGCCCTGAATTGCCTTGCGTGTAACTGGTAAGTGCTAATTGCGAACTGCCAACTCTTTTGTTGCTTCCACAGAAAAAATGTACCTTCTGTTATCTAAAAATCAACACTATGAGATGTAAATCCTGGATCGCCGGTATTCTTTTCCTTATTCCCTTCATCGCTCCCGCACAAAAAGCGGATTATAAAGTTGTATTTGATCTTACCAGTAAGGATTCGCTGGATCAAAAATCAGTCGTACGTTGGCTGAACGAAGTATCAAAAGGCAATCCCGATGCTAAAATGGAAGTAGTCATGTATGGACAAGGATTTAACCTGGTGGCAAAAGATCGCACTACTGTGGCCAATGCTTTAACACCACTCCTGGCTAATAAAAATATTTCATTCAAGGTGTGTGAAATATCGTTGAAGAATAATAATATAGATAAAAGCCAGCTTTTGCCCGGTGTGGAAACCGTGCCGGATGGCATTTATGAAATAGTGAGCAAACAACGGGAAGGGTGGGGTTATATTAAGGCAGTGCATTAAATAATATCTCAGTAAATACGTCCACCACCTTCGTCATGATCAATCAACTGGTTGGCAAGTGAAGTATCGAATACGTTTTCCTTGTTGGCGATTACCTGTCTCAACAGGTCGTGTATTGTAATAACCGCTTCAAAATGCGGCCCGTCGTATGCAAGCAGGTATCTTGCCTTGTGAGAGTTCATTACATTCATGCAGGTTTCAACCGAGTCCGTAAGCGCTACTATCGGCAGATCGGTTGTCATCACTTCATTCACTTTGGTGCTGTTGCTGGAACGGCCCTTCAAAATCACATTGCGTGTATAATCTCTTTCGCAAAAAACGCCTTTATAATTATCACCGTCCATCACAACAAGATAACTGAGATTAACAGCATTCAGCATTTGCAATGCATCAATAACAAGCGCATCCGGTGAAATGAAGTTATAAGAGTTGATCTTCGAGTCAATAACATTTTGTACGGTTCTCATTCTGCTTCGTTTTCCTAAAGATCGCAATTTATTTGAAAAATCAATCTTTTGAATTACAGAATTCTATGGGTGGGAAATTGTCCACGATCGATGAAATTACCGTTCGTGCCGGGTAGCTTTCGGGAGATGAGTCGTGAATATCGCGATATCCGGTAATGCCGACCGTTGAGTTGTTGACTCACAATTCAGGAATGACCCTTGAAGAATGTTGAATAGTGAACAGAATGTATGCCGATAACTATCGGGAAGTGAAACAACGAAAGATGATAGTCGCGGGATGCTGTGCATAGCAATGCAGCCGTCTATAAAATCTATATATCAATTATTAAACTTCACCACTTCAAAATCAGAACCATGAACCTGGCCCAATGCATGCAGATCATCATTGTTCCAACGTTCATCCGGTGCACCGCTGATGTACAAATTGCTGCCGATATCGGCGAGAATCAGGCCATATTTTTTCATAGCCCTGAGAATTACCTGGTTGGTTGATGAATAACCGTTGATATCAAAATCAGCTTTTAAACGAATGCGCGCGCCAAAGGGCAACGAATATTGGCCACCGGTGCTGTTCACTTTATGCCGGGCAGGATATATATAGGCGGGTTTTACTTTTGAACTTTGTAATGTAAAGCGGACTGGATGATCAATTTCTCCTTTCAAAATTTCTTCATAGCGCACAAGCCCGGGAAATATTGGTAACCCGGCCGCATCGGCAGAGGTCCATGTTTCGGGACGCAAATCGTTTGTGTTTAAATTAAAGATGGCACCTGAAGAAGCTTCCCAATGACCGCTGTTTATGTGGGCATTAAACAATTCATACAAAATGCCATTTTCTTTATCGACAGCTATTACATGCGAATCTCCCTGGCCGTTACCCTCTATCGGCGCATCCAACGGTATGGCATAGGGTCCGTTGTCACTTTCATCACCGTAATCAGTAAACGTAACCGGCAATTTTGGCTGGCTGCCGCATACTACAACATAAGGAATACCGATCGGTGCATTATCCCAAAGCCCGCTGCCGAAATCTGCTTTGATTATGTTTGTTGAAAAAGTAGCGAGGATCTGGCTATTATATGGGTCGACTTCTGCAGCAGATATATCCTGGTTCCATGGGTTGCCGGAAGGAAAAATGGCTATGTTCTCGGCGTCTGCTTTTACTGCCGTACAGTTTGCAGAAGAGGAAGTATCGTTACCGGGATGATTGGTATTCGTTCCATTATTTCCATTAATATCAGTATTATCAACGGATTTATCTTTTTTACAGCTTTCCAGCAAAAGCAAATAGAGTGCAAAGAAAATAATGATACGGATAAACCTGATCATAAGTATTGGTTTTACACAAGATAGAATTTTGAATGATCCACATCAACCGTATTTCCACGCTGTAAAACCGGGAGAAATATGAGTAAATCATGAAATTGTTTATGGAGAAAATCAATTTCATTTATGAGTATACGTCTATATTTGTGGTCTCCATTATTTCCTTAATCAGGGCTTAACCTGTATAATCATTTTGCAGTTGTTCATTGGTTATTTTTGTCAAAATCCGGCATGATGAAGAAATGTTTTGTTATCGTTTTGTTTTTTACGGCATCGCTATTCTCTTTTTCTCAACAATTACAGCGGCCGAAACTGGTAGTTGGAATGGTGGTAGATCAGATGCGATGGGATTATCTGTATCGCTATTATGACCGCTATGGTGCCAATGGTTTTAAACGGCTTTTACGGGAAGGCTTTTCCTGCGAAAATACAATGATACCCTATGCACAAACAATCACTGCACCCGGTCATACCTGTGTATATACGGGTTCCGTGCCGGCGATACATGGCATTATGGGAAATGACTGGTATGACAGAACCCTGAAAAGAACACAGTATTGTGTGGGTGACGATTCAGTCAAAATAGTCGGAGGTGCTGACAATTCAGAACCCATGTCGCCAAAAAATTTATGGGTAACTACTATCGGTGACGAACTGCGTCTTGCCACAAATTTCAAAAGCAAGGTAATAAGCATTGCTCTTAAAGACAGGGCCGCGGTATTGCCGGCAGGTCACTCGGCAAACGCAGCTTACTGGTACGATAACTCCACCGCGAATTGGGTGAGCAGTACATATTATATGGACGCTTTACCAGCGTGGGTAAATGATTTTAATAAAAAAAGATGGGTGGACAGCTTTTACAGTAAAAACTGGAACACACTTTATCCAATCAATACGTACACGCAAAGTGATAAAGATAATGCTGAGTACGAAGGTAAATATGCGCATGAAGCAGCTCCTGTATTTCCCCATGAATTAAAATCGATGATCGGGAAGAGTAATGACCTGATTCGTGCAACGCCTTACGGAAATACTTTCACATTCAATTTTGCAAAAGAAGCAATAAAATCTGAGTCACTTGGTAAAAGCGGAGTTACCGATTTTCTTGCTATCAGTTTTTCTTCACCTGATGCTATCGGGCATCAGTTTGGACCGAACTCTATTGAACAGGAAGATGATTATTTACGTTTAGATAAAGATCTTGCAGATTTTTTTACTTATCTGGATAAAGAAATCGGGAAAGGGCAGTATCTTTTTTTTATTTCAGCTGATCATGCAGTGGCACAGGTTCCCGCTTTTTTACAACAGCATAAAATAGATGCAGCAACATTAACCAGTCCGATTGCGGAGGTTGAAAAGAAGGTAGAAGATAAATTCAAAGTGAAACATGCGATTGTTTCGACAGCTGCCTATCAACTTTATCTGAATGATCCTGCCATTGATTCTGCCCGTGCGGATAAAAAAGAAATAAAAAAATTTATCGTTGAGTTGCTCAACAAAGATCCCAATCTCCTTATTGCATTTGACAGCGATAATATAAGCAATGTTAATCTGCCCCAACGGGTAAAAGAAATGTTCATTGAAGGCTACAACACAAAACGGGGCGGTGACATTATATTTATCGTAAAACCGGGAGATTTTTATGGCGGTAAGACCGGCACAACGCATGGTTCCTGGTATCCTTATGATGCACACATCCCTCTGGTATGGTTTGGATGGAATATAAAACCCGGCGGTTCTCTGAACCGGGAGGTATATATGACCGATATAGCACCAACTATAGCCGCTCTGCTTCATATTCAAATGCCTAGTGGCAGTATTGGGCATGTGATTACTGAGATTCAAAAATAAGGCGGCACAAACGGTTGTTAGAGCTTTTTTAATGGGCTCCAAAATTGGCTATTATTCGTCTGTTTATTTGAAAAAAATCAAAAAAATTACCGTCAAAAACTCACATATATCAATATAACTTTTAATCGGTCAAAAGGAATTTATTAAAAAGTTCAAAACCTTTTGGCCAGGGCCTTCGGTCGGCTCTTTCCATCAGAAAAAACTCTTATTTTCGTAGCAAACACAAGCCACCATGGAGCTAAGACAGCAATTCGACCAGGCCGTCTCAGACAGCAAATCTTTATCCGATCGTCCCAGCCAGGGCACATTGTTACAGCTTTACTCACTTTACAAACAAGCGAGCGAGGGAGATATTAACGTTGAGCCACCTGCTAATCCATTCGATTTTGTTGCAAAAGCTAAGTATGAAGCGTGGCAATCGTTGAAAGGTAAAAGCAGAGATGAAGCGATGGGAGAATACATTGATCTTATAACTAAGTTGAAGTAGTCTTATTTACCTGTTTCCTCTTGTGTGGAAACCGCACTTGTCAGGCTTTGTTCACGGATGATTTTCGTTAGCATTTGCTCCAGCCCCCTCACTTTGTGATAGAGTTTCATAATAATAAATGAAAAGAAAAGAATAGCCAGGTAAAAGATCAAATCTGCACCTCTGCCAATTCCTAAAAAATGCGCCAGCACTGTAGTGTAACAAATGCTCGTTTCACATTCATTTCAGGTTTTTAATATCGTCTTCTGAAATATCAAAAAGAAGATAGCAATATTCTACTTCTTTTATCGGCTCGAATTGCCTAAGCCATTTATATTTTCCGGTGTTATTTATATCCAGGTATTCTCCGGCAATCAACACAAATTTACCGGTAGCAGGATTATCAGGAGCCAATTTTACTTCAGGATGCTTTGCGATATAGCGTTGAAGCAGGAAGTAAGCCTGCCCATAATCTATGTTGGCATTGCCTAACACTCTGTAAACATCCTTCTTATTTGGTAAGAGTTCATTACTATAAGCGTATAAATTGGGAAAGAAAACATAAAACGTGATGATGGAATACGAAATAAATACCGCCGCAATTGTCTTCTTTGATAACAGCCAATTGGCAACTCCTCCAAGCAAAACGTACAACAAGGGAAAAATCATGATGACATGCCTGATACCTACTTGCGAATTGTAGAAGAAATCAAAATAAATCATGAAATAGCCAATACAAAATACCGGAATCAATTCATTGTTATTGTTCCAGGTTTTCTTTCTCCAAATCCTCCACGCCAGGATAAAAACCAACAAGATTACGGATATAGGTGTTTTAAAAAACAGGCTTACAAAATAATAATACCAGAAGCCTTTGGTTTGCGATTGTCCAAGTATATAGTTATTGCCGGAAGTCTCCGGCCGGCCAGCTCCCATTTCATCCATATTCTTTGTAAGATCAAGGCCCGTTATATAAGGTTCTGGCAAAGGCATCGGGATACTGCCGGCAAATGAAAGCGAATTTTGTACACGTTGAAAAAAAGCACTCCTGAAGTGATAGTTGCTTAGTGACTGACCGCTTTTATGAAACAAAAACCCCGCATTTATAACCAGTAAAAAAATAAAAATGAAAGAAAGTGACTTGAACAGCAAATCGCGGTTGAACATTGGCAACTTCCCGTTTTTAACAATGAAAATTGAAGCCAGGAAAAAGAAAATGATCAATAAATGAGTAAGCGATTGCTTTGCTAATTGCGCCAATGCAATACTTATTGAAAACAGTAAAACATATTTCCAGCTTCCCCGATGCATTAACTTCCAGAAATAATATGCCGTGCCGACAGTAAACAAACAACTCAATGCATCTGTCGTTACCAGTACAGCATTCGCGTTGATATTCGGACAAAAAACAAAAAGAAAAAGCGAGAACAATCCAGCAGCTTTACCGTATAATTCACTGCTCCATCTAAGAATAAATAAACCTATAAAAGCCGAAAGGAACAACGTAAAATACCTCCCGGAAATAATATCACTGAAGCCATCATCATTTTTTTTGAGATCAGGATTTTGCAATTGCTCAATAGCCCGTGGCAGCGCATTGAATGCCAGCATTGGCATAGTGCTCGCATCATCAAAAGGTTTTACCTTTTCCGGATGCTTCTTTACAAAGCGTATGCCGTAACTTAAATTATCGCCTTCGTCATAGGTAATGGAAAGTCTGGGTATGGCAATGATACCGTTTATAAAGTAAGCTAAAAATAACAGACAAGCTATTATCAAATATTTTCGCTGATGCATAATTTGCTACCTGCCTGACATCGGCTGTCAGTTCGTGAATGTACCCGCAACTATTTGTATTTTATAAAAAAATGTTTGTTTTCAAGTATGGGCCAATGCTCTTCGAAAATAGTATTCAACACAATTCTAAAGGTATTGACATTTGAGACGGAGTCGGTAAGCATGCTGTAGTTTTTTGACGGAAAATAAAATGCACTCAAATTTATAAATTCGAGTTGCGCTTTTGAAGCATTAAAAAAACGATAGCCATGATCACTTTGAACAATAATGACCGGCGGATTTTTGGATTCTTTTTTTATGGCGTCAATAACAGATCTCATTAATTTATTTACATAAATCAACTGGCTGATATAAGCTTGTTTATCTGCTTCTACCGAAAGATGATAATCGACTTTAATTTTATTTCCGCTGGAATCGAATGAATAAGGGCTGTGTGGCAGGAATAAGTGATTATAGACAAATTTTGGCTTCACCGAAGGTTTCTTTATCACATCATATAACATTTCGACGGCTTTCTTATCATATGCATCCCTTTGCTCTGCATAATCCGGCTCTCTTCCAAGATTAATCTGCAGCCACGCGGGAAATTGCCAGCCGATTTCATTGTAAATTTTCCGAACGAAATTGTGTTGTTGGTAAATCAATTTTATTTCCCACGCATCGAATAGTGGAACCGAACCGGGATGCGATTCAACATTAAACATTCCCTGGTTAAATACCTGGTACCCTCGCTTTTCCATAATCGGGAAAAGTTTGTTCGTATACACTTTTTTTACTGCAGGCAAATAATCTTTTAAAAAATAACGTTTTCCCGAATCAATATCATCGAGGTATTCCATATTGAATGTACTGCCGATGGAAAAAGGCGTGAGATTGTAATTGCTTTTCGAATCACTTATAATCCTGAAATCATTCTTACTTAAATAATTTTCAAGTTCTGAATTATCATAATTAAACTCAGATCGTAATGAAGAAGTGCCTGCATAAGAGTCAAACACAAGGTAGTAAATATCAGGTCTGCGACAGTTTTGACAGCTATCATAATTTGAAAGCCGGTTCACGCCAGGGTTTTCCGGTACAGTTTTAAGAAGTGAAATATTCACAAGATCGGCAATAATAAAAAGGATAAAAGCAAGGTTAAAATACAGGTTTATTTTTTCAAATTTTATGCTTCTTTTTTTCAGATAAAGAGACAACAAAAAAATGAGAACTGTAATAAATGGAATAATAAAAGTATAACGCTGGAAAAAATAATCCGGGAAACTGATTCTTAACCAATCAATAAATTCCCCGCCGAAAAAAAAGATAATCAAAACTGCTAATGACAGGATATTAGCTTTGGGAATGGAACGTAGAAAAATAAAACAGGCCGCATAAACAATAACCGGTACTATAAACAGAATTAAAATTTCTTTCGTAACAAATCTATAGGTTATCAAATTATGATACTCTGCCTCAATATGTATTAATATAAATACCGGCAACAGCACAGCGAATACCGGGTATTTTTTCAACAGAATAATCATATAAGCGCATTCATTTTTTCCATAGGCATCACCTATTAATAACCTGTTGGTACAAATTAAAAAACTGCCGGCCAATTACTGAATAATTATATTTTTCTGCCGTTCTGCGGGCTATTTCATGGCGATCAAAAGAATCCTTCATTGCTACATATCTTTCCATTGCCTCTTCAAGACTATCGACGTTACCCGGCGCTGCAAGTACACCGTTTTGCCCATCGGTTATCAACTCACGCATAACCGGAATATCA
>Ga0207645_10000791_pt1 | contig 26451 bp, 19 predicted proteins | sample KBSM53metaG_FD_184331 | JGI IMG/M metagenome (GOLD analysis project Ga0207645, IMG submission 184331) | Miscanthus rhizosphere microbial communities from Kellogg Biological Station, Michigan, USA - KBS M5-3 metaG (SPAdes) (version 2) | ecosystem: Host-associated > Plants > Roots > Rhizosphere >...
CTGCGGCGGTTACTACGGAGACTTCAAAGGAAATATGGGAATCGTCGGAACCCCGGTTATCGATACGGCGAATGCCACGATGTACTTTGTTTCCAAAATTGTAAATCAAAATGATGGCCCCATCGATAACCACCCTTATAATTACGGCGTCAAGGATGAATACAATTATACCAAAACCGGATTTCATCAATACCTGCACGCCATTGATATAACTACAGGGAATGACCGGCCGAACAGTCCGGTTGAAATTACAGCAACCGTAAACGGAACCGGCGACGGACAAACATCTCCGGGAAGAATCAGTTTTGATTCGCGCAGGCAATTCAACCGGGCGGGACTGGCATTAGCTAACGGGAATATTTATATTGCTTTTGGCGCCAATTGCGATGTCAACCCTTCCCATGGATGGGTCATTTCCTATAATGCAGCCAGTCTGGCATTCGTCAATGCTTATAACGCCACACCCAACGATGGCAGAGGAGGTATCTGGATGGCCGGAACGGCGCCTGCCATAGATGCCAGCGGAAATCTCTATATCACTACAGGCAACTCGTTGAATGAAGACAGAACGACCAATGAATACAATACATTCAATGCGTCACCTTCTATAGCTGCAAATCGCGGTGAAGGCGTTGTCAAACTCGCACCTGACCTGTCAATATCCAGTTATTTTACACCCTACAATTATGTTGCGCTTAACGATGCTGACCTGGATTTTCCGACACAGGTCATGCTCATACCTAATACCAGTCTCGCGCTGACAGCAGCCAAGGATGGCAATATCTATGTCATGAACCAGTCAGGCCTGGGCGGTTTCAATACTTCTTCCAACAATGTATTACAGACTGTAAACAACGGAGGATACTTTCACTCCTCTTTCGCCTATTTCAATGGCGGGGCGAACCAGTATTTTTATACGTTTTCGGAAAATGCGCCTTTCAAATCCTATCCGGTAAGTGCCGGCGGACTTGGCACTGCAACGTCCAATTTTTCAGTTCCGCAGGCTTCCGGTGAATCCGGAGCTTATCTCTCTGTTTCATCCAACGGACCGGATAATGCTTCTGCCATTGTATGGGCTTATCGTGCAGTGAATGGTTGCGATGGAAGTTTGAGTAGTTGTCGTGGCGTGCTGCATGCTTTCTCGGCAACCAATATCAACAATGAACTATGGAATTCGGATATGGTCACCCCGGACAAGCTGAATTATTTTAATAAGATGACCTGCCCTACGATAGCGCTGGGCAAGGTATTTATTCCGGGAAATACCAATCAGCTGGTGGTTTATGGTCTGAAAGCGACATCCGCCTGTCAGAACAATGTAGCCCTCGGGAGAACGGCCACTGCTTTGACGAGCCAGGCAGGATATCCCGCCTCGAATGTTCTTGACGGAAATACCGGAACCAAGTGGCAAAGCAACCCGCAGGACGTTGATTCCATATATATTGACCTGGGATCCTCTTTTGATATTTGTAAAATAATAATCAACTGGGATCCTTCCGGATATGGACAGGATTACGATCTTAAGATTTCATCCGACGGCGTGAACTGGTCCACGGTCAATTCTGTCAGGGGGAATTCGGCAACATACAACGAATACAATGGTGCGGTCACCGCGAGATTTATAAATATGCGCGGGATCGTCAGGGGAACGGCCAACGGTTATTCAATCACGGAGTTCCAGGTTTTTGGAACACCGTCGAATAACAGCTGTCAGGCGCCAACCGGTTTATCGGCCACTGCCACGGGTTCAACCACTACCATTTTCACTAACCAGGTGCCAACGGTTGGTACTGACAATGACGGCCAGGGATTCAATGCAGGGTTGAAGTTCCGCTCAACGACGGCAGGCAATATCCTTGGACTCAGATTTTATAAAACAACAGGCAATTCAGGAACCCATGTCGGAGCCCTTTATGATCCGGCCAACGGGGCATTGCTTTCATCGGTAACCTATACCAATGAAACATCTACGGGATGGCAGACGGCGGTCTTTAGTTCACCCGTTGCGATTACTGCCAATAAAACATATACAGCTGTTTATTTCAGTGCCAGCGGAAACTATACGGAAAGCAACAATTATTTTGCAAACGCCGGAATTACCAATGGCCCGCTGACGGCATTGAAAGACGGCGTGGATGGTTGCAATGGTCCTTACGATTATAGTTCTGCTCTTAGAAGACCCCAGAGCTGCTATCTTTCCGCCAATTACTGGGTGGATGTTCTTTTTTCAGGCGGCAGCGCCACCAACAGCGAATTGCTTCAATGGACCGCCGTTCCGGGCGCTACCCAATATCTGATTCAATACCGGCCCAATCTTTCTGCCAGCTGGATATCCAGAACAACCAGCAATAATTTTATTACAGTATCTGCGCTGACATGCGGGGCTCAGTACCTGTATACGGTTCAAACAGTATGTAATGGTGTTAACGGAGGAATTACCCAAAGTGGATTTACCGCACCGGCCTGCACCGGTGGTCCCACCTGTGATCTGTTGCCCACGCGTTATTTTAGTGTAGACCTTGGCGATATCGGTGTCGCCGGCTCCACCTGCAGAAACGGAACCGCTTATACCATTAACGGATCGGGCTTGGATATCGGTGGAAATTCTGATCAGTTCCAGTTTGTATATACCAATGGAAATGATGCAGGGGACTATGATGTTGTTGGCAGGGTAACCAGTCAGACGGTCGCCAACACCAACAGTAAAGCCGGCATCATGGTAAGAGACAGCGTCAGCAATACTTCCCGTTTTGCGTATGTGGCGGTCTCCGGCAGTAAAATTATTTTTGAATACCGTGATCAGCCCGGTGCTGCGGCAACCAAGATAACGGCAGCAGGTACATTCACTCTTCCCTATTATCTTAAGATTTCCAAATCCGGTACTGTCTTTTCTGCTTTCATCTCTCCAAACGGTACTACCTGGACTTCCATCGGAAGTCATGATATGAATTTTGGAAATGACAATGTCAATACACCGCATTATGGAATGGCTGTTACGAGTGCCGACAACACGAAGCTGGCCACCGGTGTGATCGATAATTTTGCCATCGTAGTGGCCAACTCCAATCCCGTAGTGGCAAATGCAGGGAATAACCAGACGATCACGCTTCCAACATCTTCTGTTACACTCGATGGCAGTGCGTCTACCGGTACGATTACGAGTTATGCATGGACCCAGGTGTCCGGACCGGGAACAGCAACCATCGCCAATCCTTCAGGGGTCAGTACCGGGGTCAGCGGCCTGGTTCAGGGAGTATATGTATTTGAGCTTTCGGTAAACAACGGCGCGAGTGTTTCTCAGGTATCTATAACCGTGAATCCTGCAGTCAGTGCGGGCATTTCCATTTTCACCACCCAGATTCCCGTTTCATCTACTTCCAATGACCGTCAATCCAAAGCCGGTCAGGAGGTTGGCTTGCGGTTCCGAAGCAGCAGTCCCGGATTTATCACGGGAATCCGATTCTACAAAACAACCGGCAATACCGGCACACATATTGGCGAACTATATTCGAATGGAGGCACGAGACTGGCACAGGCTACGTTCACGAATGAAACAGCCACCGGATGGCAGACCGTGATGTTTGCGAACCAGGTAGCCATCAATGCCAATACTACTTATGTGGCTGCATACTTTAGTGCGGCGGGGAATTATGTGGAAGACAACGGATATTTTGCCAGCACGGGTGTTACGAACGGTAACCTGACTGCGCTGAAAGATGGTACGGACGGATGTAATGGTCCATACTTATATTCGGCGGCACCGGCATTCCCCACCAAATGTTACAAATCGGCGAATTACTGGGTGGATGTTATTTATTCAGGCAATACGTCAACCGTGGTAGCCAATGCAGGATCCAACCAGACCATCACGCTGCCCACATCGGGTGTAACTCTTGACGGAAGCGCTTCAACAGGAACGATCACCAGCTATGCCTGGACAAAAGTTTCCGGGCCTAATAACCCGACGATTGTCACACCTGCTGCTGTGAGCACTTCAGTTACCGGACTGATACAGGGCACTTATGTATTCCAGCTTTCACTCAATGGCGGCGTAAGCACAGCACAGGTTACTATTACAGTAAACGCGGCGGCGGGACCCGGTCTGAGCATTTTCACCACGCAGACACCTGTATCCACAACAGACAATGATCATAAGGCAACAGTCGGACAGGAGGTTGGCATGAGATTCCGTTCCAGCATCGCCGGATTCATTACCGGCATCCGGTTCTACAAGACATCCGGCAATACGGGCACACATATTGGCGAACTGTATTCAAACACCGGCACGCGTCTGGCACAGGCTACTTTCAGCGGCGAAACCGCTACGGGCTGGCAGACGGTGAATTTTTCCACTGCGGTGGCGATCAATGCCAACACGACTTATGTCGCCGCCTATTTTAGCAGTCAGGGTTATTATGTCGAAGACAACCTGTACTTCCAGAATGCCGGAGTTACCAATGGAACACTGACGGCACTAAAAGACGGTGTGGACGGCTGCAACGGGCCTTATGCGTACACAGCTTCACCGGCATTCCCTAACCAGTGTTACCTCTCTGCGAACTACTGGGTAGATCCGATATTCAGTACAAGCAGTACGGGAACAGGGAGCGTAACGAATGGTCCGATACTGCAATCACTCAGTCCTGATTCGGCCGGAACACTGACGCCATCCTATTTCCTGGGTCAGAATTATCCGAATCCGGCCAACAGGACTACCCGGATCGACTTCAGCATTCCGAGGGACGGCAGGGTTCAGCTTATCTTACTGGATGTGATGGGCAGGAGGCTGAACGTGATGGTAGACGGGCCGGTCAGTGCGGGCAGACATACATTTGAATTAAATACCTCCACGCTGGGCAAGGGCGTATACTTCTATCAAATGACCTCTGGCAGCTTTAAAGAGGTGAAGCGAATGGTGGTGCAATAGGGGATAACAGAAAACCCTGACATGGAGCCACGGCTAATAGCCGTTGAAGAAGAGACGCTGGTTGGATGGTTTGGAAATTCCGCGATGACAGGTGGTGCAGGAAACTGGTGCGTCCTGTAAAGACCGGGGACCGTAATCGTTTTTATAATTGAAATACTTTTTGTTGAGCCGGTCAGTCATCCGCATCATCTCCCTCGTGGTCTTTTTCTGGGGCAGGTCATCGGCAGGAAAGTCCATGCGCACGGGTGTTATGCCGGGTTTGGTATAGACATGACAGAAAATGCAGGTAACGCCCAGTTGCCTTGTATAACGGTACATGATGCGTTCCATCTGTTCATCATCAAGATTGGCCGGTAGAACCTTCAGATTTTTCCATGGTATTTTTTCTTTCGGTGCCTGTGTAGCACCGATACCGGCCGTCAGGAACAGACCCATGCCCGCGTAGACTAATAATTTTTTGTTCATTGAACCGGCGAAGTATTGAAGTGAATTATTTTTTGGGCCCCGAAGGATGCGGAGTTCCGCGGTGGCAGGTCATGCATGATACGGCAAGGGCCGGCTGGCCGTTACTGTCCTTATAGTCCTTGAAATATTTTTTGTTGATTTTACCTGTCATCTTCATCATGGAGCGTGCAATATTCTTTTCCGGCTTGGCGTCGCTGGGAAAATCCAGGTGTCGAACGGAAGAATCCATGGATGAAGCATGGCAGAAACCACATTTTACGCCCAGGGCATCGTTGAATCCGTTCATAACCACGTCCAGCTCTTTCATGCTGATCTTTTTAGGCAGCACCTTAAGATTCTTAAACTTATGTTCCTCCGGAGGTTTTGTGGCGGCTATACCGAGAACGACGAAAAAGCCCAGCATGACCATAGCACCCGTCTTTTTGCGGGACATAAAAATGATTTGAGTACAAGCTAAACATTATTGACGAAAATCATAAGTGATTCTGACCCTGCCGCTTGCATTTCAGAAAAAAAACCGTTTACTTTGTATTCTCCTTACTACCCTTCGCAATTAATCCATTCCTGAGAAGCCACCGGCTTCAATTAGCAGAAAATAAGCTGTTCACGTAGATGGCCCGACTACAAAATGGTCCGGGACCTGATCGTTTTCCTGATTGTAGTAATAATATGTGATGCGATGCGACTGTTGACCCTGAGAACTATTACTGTACTGTGCTGCCTTTGCGCCTACCCCTCCCTTGCTCAAAATGTCTGGACACAACATAATGACCAGGGCAGGACCGGATGGTATCCTTTTGAGACCACCCTCAACACGGCCAATGTAAATCAGAATACTTTTGGTCTCGCCTTCGATTACACCACTGACGAACGGATTTTCTCCCAACCTCTTGTTATCCTCAATGTAAATATTCCCAATAAGGGAAATAAGAATGTCGTCTACGTGGCGACGCAGAATAACACAGTGTATGCATTTGACGCGGACGTTAACACCCCAGCTTACTGGTCGCGCAATTACTCTGGCGTGTTACCCGGAGGGGGAAGTTGTGGCAACTGCCGGCCGGCGATGGCTAATGAAATGCATCCCAGCCTTTGCGGAGGTTCCTATCCGGATTTCTACGGCAATGCCAAGATCGGAATTGTCGGTACGCCCGTCATTGATGTGGCAGCGGGCACCATTTATTTTGTGACCAAAGTGGTGGACCCCACAACGCCCGGATACGACAACCACGGTTTTGTTTCCGGAATAAAGGACGAGTACAACTATAAGACAAATGGTTTTCATCAGTACCTCCATGCCGTTGATATCGCCAATGGAAATGAAAGGCCTAACAGCCCGGTAGAAATTGTAGCCAGTTCCACCGGTGTGGGCGATGGACAGTCAACACCCGGCGTTATCCCTTTTGATCCCCGCCGCCAGATGGCACGCGCAGGTCTCGTCCTGAACAACGGGAAGATTTATATCGCTTTTGCCGCGCACTGCGATTTTAATCCCAGCCATGGCTGGGTATTGAAATATGATGCCGTTTCACTCGCGCTTGATAAAGCCTATAATTCCACGCCTAACGACGGCAGGGGAGGCATCTGGATGTCCGGTACGGCACCCGCTGTAGACGGCGCCGGAAATTTGTATTTCACTACGGGCAATTCGCTGAACGAAGACCGCACGGCGGTGGAGTATAACACGTTTAATTCTGATCCGAATGATCCGGTGAACCGGGGCGAAAGTGTCGTTAAGCTGGATGCCAATCTCGGTATTGCAGATTATTTTACTCCCTTCAACTATATTGAGCTGAACGACGCAGATAAGGATTTTCCGATCCAGGTAATGCTTTTGCCAGGCACCAACCTGGCACTTACAGGCTGCAAGGATGATTCTCTTTACATATTCGACAGGAACAACCTGACGGGTTTTGATCCGGCAAAAAACAATGTGAAGCAACGCGTATTTGTGCAGAACAGCGCGACGATGCATTCTTCCTTTGCCTATTTCGGCGGACCAACACCTTATGCCTATCAGTATTCCGAAAACTCACAGCTCAAAGCCTACCCGGTAACCGTCAACGGGCTTAGCGCCGCCATCACCAACAACAGTATCGCGTCGCCTTCCGGCGGATCGGGAGGCTATTTATCCGTTTCTTCAAATGGAAGTGATCCTTCCACGGGAATCCTCTGGGCCTACCAGGGTGTCCACGGATGCAATGCCAATCAAAGTCTTTGTCCGGGAACCCTTCATGCAGTTTCCGCCAGCAATATCACGCAGGAACTCTGGAATTCAGATATGGTATCCGCGGATAATATCGATTTCTTCAATAAATTTTCCTGCCCCACCATAGCACTCGGAAAAGTTTATGTCACCGCCAACAGCAACCAGTTGAAAGTATACGGACTTAAAGCCAACACAACCTGCGTTAACAATGTGGCGCTTGGAAAAACGGCGCATGCGCTGACTAACCCGGGTATCGAGAGCAATGTGATCGACGATAATCTCGCTACCAAATGGACAGGCGCCGGACCTCCAACGGATTCGATCTATATTGACCTCGGCGGCCTGTATAATATCTGTAATATCGTGCTGATCTGGAATCCCACGGGATTTGCTTCCGATTATGACCTGAAGGTTTCAGTCGACGGTATTAACTGGACGACCGTCAGCCAGGTTCGAGGAAATACACAGACGACGACTGAATATACCAGTGCTGTAACCGCCCGATATGTCAATATGCGCGGCATAACAGAAGGTCCGGGAAATTATTCCATTGAAGAATTCCAGATCTTCGGTAGCCCTGCGGCAAACACCTGTGTGCAGCCGACCAGTCTTACTGCTTCCACAGAGGCGACGCTTTTTCCGTCTACCACTCCTGCAGGAAATCTCAACCATGAAAATCCCGCGGGCATCGAAGTGGGTGTAAGATTCAAGTCGTCTGTAAACGGATTTGTTAAGGGCATCAGATTTTATAAAGGCGGTGCTGCAGACGGGGGAACGCACACTGGCAAGCTATATAGTAACGGAGGTGCACTTATTTCTTCTGCGGTTTTCACCGGTGAAACAGCCTCCGGGTGGCAGGAAGTGGATTTTGGTGCGCCTGTAGCAATTACTGCCGGCACAACCTATGTGGCTACTTACTTCAGCAGCCAGGGATATTATTACGGTTCGGCGAATTATTTTACTTCTGCCCTTGTCAACGGGCCACTGACAGCGCCGGAAGACGGCGACGGCGGATTTCCCAATGGTGTCTACCTGTATACACCTCCCGCTCCCGGATTTCCAACGAACACCTACCATTCCGGAAATTATTGGGTTGAACCGGTCTTTATCTATTCCAATTCATCGGAAATTTCTGAACATCTCAGCTGGGATCCCGGAGTCAATGTAAACCAGTATATCATTAAATACCGGCCGAATCTATCTGCCAGCTGGATTACAAGAACCTCACCCACGAACTCGATTGACATCCATCCACTGGCTTGCGGAACGCTGTATAATTTTACCGTGCAGGCAGATTGCGGCGCGATGCAGAGTCCGGTGGCCAGCGGTTCGTTTACAACAGCAGACTGTCCGCCTACGACCTGCGATATCCTTCCCACAAGATACTATAATGTGGATCTTGGAGATATCGGAGTATCCGGCTCAACCTGTTTTACGAACGCTACCGGCAGTTTCAAGCTGGAGGGTTCAGGAACGGATATCGGTGGAAATGACGACCAGTTTCAGTTTGCCTTTACTACCAACGATATCGCTGACTACAATATGTCGGGACGCATCGCCGAATATAATCCCGCAAACAATTTAAGCAAGACAGGCATCATGGTGCGTGACAGCCTGACCAACACGTCACGCTTCGCCTACCTTGCATACAGGAACAACGGTTTTGTTTTCGAATACCGGAATGCACCAGGAGGTGCCGTCGCAACCATCGTTATACCGGGTACCTACACCATTCCTTACTGGGCAAGGATTTCTAAAACGGGCACGTCCTATACGGCCTTCCTATCACCAAACGGCAGCGACTGGACAGAGGTCGCCGGACCCCTTCAACTGAATTTTGGCAACGATCCGGGCAATGTGCCAAACTATGGAATGGCAGTGACCAGTGCAGACAATGCCGTATTGTCGTCCGGAACGATCGATAATTTCTCCTTAGTGGTGAGCCAGCCGCTTCCTATTCTGCTCCTCAGCTTCACGGCTAAAAATATCAACAACGATCACGTGCAGGTTTCCTGGTCGACTTCCATGGAACACCTGGTTGATTATTTTGAAGTTCAAAAGAGCACGGATAACCGCGGGTTTGAAACCTTTGCAAAAGTGCAGGCAGTCGGTGAAAGCCAGGTCATTCAGAATTATTCTGTAAATGATAATCACCCCGTTCCCGGTACAAATTATTATCGTCTGAAAGAAGTGGATAAGGACGGCAAATTCTTTTATTCATCCGTTGTATCTGTAAGAATTGAAGACAATGCCGACATGGAGATCTATCCCAACCCTGCGGCCGACTTTACAAATGTCCACTCTTACAAGTCACCGATAACTGAAGTAAGGGTGTATGACGTTACAGGAAAATTACTTCAGAGCCTTACGGCGGCAGACGGGCAGCAAACTATCCGGCTAAATACCATCGGGCTTGCGCAGGGAGTGTATGTCATCCAGGTAAAAACCGAGCATGGGGACCTCTACAGGAAAAAATTATTCAGAAATTAATCTCTGTTAAACAATTTCATATTGCTGGGTTTGGTAATACCCCGGTGACAGGTTCCGCAGGTCACCACTTCCTTTGCAAGGGATTCGTGACTGTAGTCATTTGTATAGTCGAAGTATTTTTTATTGATCCTGTCTGTCATCCGCATCATATCCCTGGCGATCCTTTTTTCGGGCTTTTCGTCCGTAACAAAATCTACTCTGCGCGGAAAAACACCTGGCCTGGTATCCGGATGGCAAAAACTGCAGGTAACACCCAGCTGCACACTGTAGCGGTGCATGATGACTTCCATCTGTTCCTCATCCGTGTTTTTTGGCATGACCTTCAGATTTTTCCATACCGGCTTATCGGGGGTGGAATTCTTTACGGTCATGCCCAGACCCACAAAGGAAAGGAGACCCGCAAGCACCATGATTTTTCTTTGAGAACGCATATATATTAACAGCTACAATCTATATAAATTCCACCGTCCGACATTTGATTTTCGCTTATTTTACAATCCCGCATGAAAAAGCCTGCCGCTATTGGATTTATTTTCATAACCCTGCTGATCGACTGCATCGGCTGGGGCCTTATCATTCCGGTAATGCCGGATCTGATCGCCGGTCTTAAACATATTCCTGTAAACGAAGCCAGCAAGTACGGCGGACTGCTCCTCTTTGTATATGCTTTCATGCAGTTTATCTGTGCTCCTATCTTCGGAAGCCTGAGTGACCAGTACGGAAGGCGTCCCGTTCTGCTGATTTCCCTTTTTGGATTCGGAGTCGATTATATTTTCCTCGCCCTCGCACCGAGTTTCGGATGGCTGTTTGTAGGCCGTGTGATTTCAGGGATCACGGGTGCCAGTTTTACTACCGGCGCTGCTTATATCGCCGATATCAGCACACCAGAAACGAGGGCAAAGAATTTCGGCCTGATCGGCGCGGCATTCGGACTTGGATTTATTATCGGACCGGCTCTTGGCGGCCTGGTATCGGGCTGGGGTATACGCGCTCCGTTTTATGCAGCTGCGTTTCTGACGCTGCTGAACTGGCTGTACGGGTATTTTATTTTGCCGGAATCCCTTTCGGCTGAACATCGCAGGCGGTTTAACTGGAGAAATGCCAATCCGCTGGGCTCGCTTCTGAATCTGAGAAAATATCCGGCTGTGGGAGGATTACTCCTGGCCCTGACCCTCGTATATCTGGGTTCGCAGGCCGTGCAAAGCAACTGGAATTATTATACCGCTTATCGTTTTGACTGGACACCCCGCACCATCGGGATATCCCTGGCCGTGGTGGGACTGCTGGTTGCCTCCGTGCAGGCGGGACTGATCCGTGTGATCACTCCCAGGATAGGAAACGAGAGAAGTATTTATTTCGGACTGCTCTTGTATGCGCTCGGAATGTTTTTATTCGCGATCGCGAACCAAAGCTGGATGATGTTTGTATTTCTGATTCCTTATTGCCTTGGCGGTATTGCCGGCCCTGCACTTCAGTCTACCATCACGGGTCATGTGCCTCCCAACATGCAGGGAGAACTGCAGGGATCACTCACCAGCCTGATGAGCCTGTCCACGATTTTTGGTCCGCTCATCATGACAAATCTTTTTTCCTATTTCACTTCCGCTGCAGCGCCTTTACATTTTCCGGGCGCGCCTTTCGTGTTGGGTGCGCTGTTGATGCTGGCCAGCAGCCTTGCAGCATATAAATCGTTAAAACATGCTGGTTAATTGAATTATTTGATGTATATTTGCATCTCTTAAGTTGATCAGCATTCAGTTAGTTAAAAAAAGTTCTGCTACGCACACTTCAGTACGGTTAGTTAGTCTATTTTACTCCTGCTTTCAGTCAGCTTGCATTTTTATCATTTAATCTTTTATTAGAGTATGAACATTTATGTTTCAAATTTGAGCTTCAACGTAACCGATGAAGACTTACACGAGTATTTTGCAGAGTACGGAGAAGTAACATCTGCTAAGGTAATTCTGGACAAATTCACTCAGAAATCCCGCGGATTTGCTTTTGTGGAAATGTCTGACGAAGAAGCTGCTAAGAAAGCAATCCAGGAACTGGATGGCGCTTCAGTTGATGGAAGGACCATCAATGTATCCGTAGCTAAGCCCCGCGAAGAACGCACTGGCGGCGGTGGTGGTGGCAACCGCACAGGCGGTGGTGGCGGATTTCAGAAAAGAAATAACTACAGCAACAGTAGATATTAATCGCCTTTAAAAAAGCGGCCGTTGACAGGGCAACCTGGTTTCAACGGCCGTTTTTTATTTTGTGCTGTTAAGCAATCGTTATTGCCAGTGGCCTTTCACCCACCGGTAACCGCCAGATTCTTTTTGCCAGTAGCCGGGTTTCCACCGGTAGCCGGGCCTGGCCTCGTGCCAGTAACCTTCGCGCCATTTGTACTTGCTTCCCTTCCAGACCCAGTCGCCACTGATCCAAACGTATTTGGGACCCGGAGAGACCGGACGGGTATAGACCACATCCGGAGGACGCGTGGCCACCACGCCGGGTGCGCAGGCGGTAAGGAGCACGCATAAAGCGCTAATGGCCAACAGATAATTTTTCATTTCTGCAATTTATGATGGTGGTGCAAATCCTGTTCCGCCCGATCGCCGCTCATGTCGTAACTTGCAGCAATTTTCAAGTTGAGATGATTACCACCGCTCCATCTGCCACTCCGCTTACCGCAAAGGATTTCACCACGGATCAGGAAGTCCGCTGGTGTCCCGGATGTGGTGACTATTCCATCCTGGCGCAGGTGCAGAAAGTGATGCCCCAGCTCGGGATACCGCGCGAAAATATCGTTATCATATCGGGCATCGGCTGCAGCAGCCGCTTTCCCTATTATATGAATACCTATGGGATGCACTCTATCCATGGGAGGGCCACAGCAATTGCTTCCGGTTTAAAAGCTACGCGTCCCGAACTGAGTGTATGGATCGTAACGGGCGACGGAGATTCGCTTAGCATCGGCGGCAATCATACCATTCACCTGCTGCGCAGGAATTTCGATGTGAACGTGCTCCTGTTCAACAACCAGATCTATGGTCTTACGAAAGGTCAGTACTCGCCGACCTCTGAAGTGGACAAGGTGACCAAGTCAACCCCCATGGGAAGCATCGACCATCCTTTCAATCCGTTAGCCCTGGCGTTGGGAGCGGATGCGAGCTTTATCGCAAGGTCTATGGACCGCGACCCCAAACATCTTCAGCAGATGTTATTGAGAAGTCACCAGCATAAAGGTTCTTCCTTCCTCGAAATTTACCAGAACTGCAATATTTTCAATGATGGCGCTTTTGAAGTATTCACTGAAAAAGGCACGAAGGCGTCTGAAACGCTGTATGTCGAACATGGCAAACCCCTGCTTTTTGGTCAGAGTATGAACAAGGGTATCCGTCTTGACGGTCTGAAACCCGTGGTAGTGGAAATCGGCCAGGGGTATTCAGCGGAAGACTTATGGATCCACGACGAAAAAGATATTTATAAAGCACAAACCCTCGTCCGGCTGTTCGACGATCCTTCCCTGGAATCTCATTTCCCGCGGCCTTTCGGCGTATTTTATGTTCACGAACGGCCCTGCTATGAAGAAATGATGCTGCTTCAGGTTGACGAAGCGATCCAATCCAAGGGCAGGGGAAATCTGAACAAGCTGCTCAGCGGCAGGGAGACCTGGACCATTTCCTGATCCAATTCCAAAATTTCATTTGATCACTATTCATTCAGCGGGCTTCCCCCCGTTGCGCCTTACATTGCATTATGTTGCTGAAACTACATCCGGAAAATCCACAGGAAAGGTATCTGAAAATGATTACGGATTGCCTTCTTTCCGGCGGCATTATTATTTATCCAACGGATACGATTTATGGGCTTGGATGCGATATTTTTCAACACCAGGCGGTCGAAAGAATCTGCCGCATCAAAAATATCGATCCTGCAAAAGCACAACTTTCCTTTGTGTGCTACGACCTCAGCGACCTGAGCACGTATACCAAGAGCATATCCACGCCGTTATACAGAACCCTGAAAACTTATCTTCCGGGTCCCTATACATTTATCCTGCCGGCAAGCAGGGAAGTGCCCAAACTTCTAAAGAGCCGGAAAAACAGCATCGGCCTGCGCATTCCGGATAACCTCATCGCAAGGACGATCGTGAAACAACTCGGGCATCCCGTACTCAGTACGTCACTGCCGGGAGAAAAAGTGGAGGATTACACAGATCCGGAAATCATCTATGAACAATTCCGTAACCAGGTTGATATTGTGGTGGATGGCGGTATCGGTCACGTGATCCCCTCAACCATTGTGGATTATATGTCGGGCGAACCGGTGGTCGTGCGTCTTGGCGCCGGCGCGTGGGAAGAAGCAGTATAGCGGCCGAAAGAATTGTTCAGATGAGGGGTGACAGCTATTGAAACGACTTGTCTGCGACGAAATAAGGAGTGCGGAACTGCAGGAAACCTGATCAGGCTTCTTCAAAAAATTCAAGCTGTTGTGACTGTATATTGAAACTCTTCCTGTGATAAGGACAGAGTCCGTGCGCTTCTATTCCTTTACGGTGTTCAGGAGTGCCATAACCCTTGTTGTTGAACCATCCGTAGTGGGGGTATTCGTAATGCAGGCGCTGCATATATTCATCGCGGTAAGTCTTGGCCAGGATACTGGCGGCAGCGATGGATGCATAAATACCGTCTCCGCGGATCACGCACTGATGCGGCACGCGTTTGTATTTGTAAAACATATGCCCGTCAATCAGCAGGAACTGGGGCTGCTTCCGGAGTTTTTGGATTGCCAGGTGCATGGCTTTGAAAGAAGCTTTCAGGATATTGATCTCGTCGATCTCCAGGTTGCTGACCTGTTCCACGGCATAGTCCAGGGCATGTTCCAGTATATATTTTCTTAACTCGAACCTCGTATCGGGATCGACCAGCTTGGAGTCGTTAAGCTGCGGGTGATAGAAATCCTTCGGAAGGATGACCGCTGCGGCGAATACGGGACCGGCGTAGCAACCGCGTCCGGCTTCGTCGCAGCCCGCTTCCCTCAGGTCAGCATGATGAAATGCTTTGAGCAACGGATGATCGTTTCGCCAAAAATAAAGGAATAGAAGAACGGAATTCGTTGTAAACAGAAATAGTTATCTACACCTGATGAATTATTTTTGCGCCATGTTGACCCGGAAAACGAGTTCAGCTGACAGGGCGGTTGGTTACTGGGTGCTTGCCGGCACCATTATGCTGATGATCCAGGTGATGCTGGGAGGCATCACGCGGCTGACGGGCTCCGGACTTTCCATCACCGAATGGAATATTTTCACGGGCGCCCTTCCGCCACTCACCGGCGACCGCTGGGTGAAGGAGTTTGACAAATACAAACAGACACCGCAGTTCCAGATCATCAATTCAGGATTCGGACTTTCCGAATTCAAATTCATTTTCTTCTGGGAATGGTTTCACCGCTTCTGGGCCCGTCTCGTAGGCGTTGTATTCCTGGTGGGTTTTGTTTGGCTGCTCTTTAAAAGAAAAATCAACAGCCGCCTGATCATTCCGCTCCTGATCTTATTCCTCCTCGGTCTCCTGCAGGCGGTCATCGGATGGATCATGGTGGTAAGCGGACTTACCGGAGATGCGATCTATGTGAAGCCAACCAAACTAGCCCTGCATTTTATTTTTGCCATCGGCCTCATTTCTTATGCCTTCTGGCTTTCCCTTCAACTTCTCCTCCCGCCAATGACCATGCGCAAATCCGCGCGGATCTGGCGTTTTTCGCTGGTATTGTTTATCCTGGTTTTTTTACAACTTCTCTATGGCGCCCTGATGGCAGGCAATAAAGCAGCGGCAGCGGCACCCGGATGGCCCCTGATCAACGGGCAATTTTTTCCTGATTCGCTTTTTCGCGAAAAGCCGTTAGCCCTGAACTTTATCGGCAACGTGTTTATGATCCATTTTATCCATCGAAACCTTGCTTATCTTATCCTGTTGGGCGTCATGATCTGGACCTGGGGACTATTCAGGGCAGGACTTACGGGACCGGGAAAGAACGGACTTCTTTTGCCCATCGGCCTGGTCTTCCTGCAGGTGCTGTTGGGCATAGCCGCGCTGATGACCAGCCCCTCTATAGTGGCCAATCACTGGGGCGCTTTCGACTGGGTAGCCCTTTTGCATCAGATCAATGGTATGCTCCTGCTTTTCAGCCTGATCTATGCGATCTTTCAGCTGAGGCCGGTGGCGAAGTAATTTTAACTGCGAGTTTCCGTTTTGGATTGGGGAAGGCTTGGTTTATTCATAATTTTCCCTCAGAAATTGTTGATGCGTTACCTGACAGCCATTTATTATTCATTTCCCGTGCAGTTGATGTTCCTGTATCTGAAGAAATATCAGCTGCTCCTCATCTTTTGGATCATCCTGTTTTCCACCATTCACGGGGGATTCATGCATTCCTTTGGCGCAGATGCCCTTTTCCTGGCGCCGGAATATCTTGATAATGTAAATGCACTCAGCGGAGCCATTGTTGGCGCGGCAGCGGGAACCTTCATCATGAGCTGGAATGTCACCACCTTTATTCTCTACAGCCGTCATTTCAGGTTTCTCGCCACCACCACACGCCCTTTTCTGAAATATTGCACCAACAATATCATCCTTCCCGGAACCTTCCTGATTTATTATTTTTTCAAGTCCATAGAATTCGACAGCAACCGGGAACTGATGACCAATGGTGAAATCGCCTGGCTGATGGCGGGATTTCTCACCGGCTTCTTCCTTGTGATCGGTTTTTCGCTTCTGTATTTTTTTGGCGCAGACCGTACAATCATCCGGCAAATGACACCATTAATCGCCAATCCCAAATTATTTAAGTCCCAATTCAAGTCGAGGGACACGCAAATCAATGCGAGCCGGCTGATAAGGGTGAAATGGTATATGAACGGACCGCTTTCCGTAAAACAGGTGAGGGATGTTTCGCATTACAGCAAGGAATTCGTTGAGAGAATATTCAGCAGGCATCATTTTGCCGCCATCCTCTCCATCTGCGCCGCGTTTTTGTTCCTGGTGATCGTGGGTTTTTTCATGGACGAACCCTATTTCCAGTTACCTGCTGCGGCCAGTATTTTCCTGTTCTTTGCCGTATTGCTGGCGGTATCAGGTGCTTTTTCCTATTTCCTGGAAAGCTGGAGTATTCCCTTCCTGATCCTGCTCTTCATTGTGCTCAATGTGCTGTACCGGTATGAACTCATCGATCCTTCCAACAAGGCATATGGTTTAAATTATACCAACCGTTCGGAACGTCCCGTCTACGATAAGGATCACCTGGAGGCCATGTGTACACCTGAACACGTGGATGCCGACAAAGCCGGAATGATCAGGATCCTCGACAACTGGAAAAAGAAACAGAAGGAGGAAAAGCCGCTGCTGATCTTTATCAATACAAGCGGAGGTGGTAGTCGCAGCGCTGTGTTTACGATGAACATTCTGCAAAAACTGGATGCACAAAACGGAGGCAACCTGATGGACAGGACCTTTATGATAACGGGCGCCTCGGGAGGCATGTTTGGCGCCGCTTATTTCCGGGAACTCTGCAGGCTGAAAAAATACAAGGATCCTTCCATACGACCTGACAGCAGGAAGTACACCGACGCGATCGGAGGAGACCTGCTCAATCCGTTGTTCTCTTCTTTTGTGGCGCGGGACCTCGCTTCACCCGCACAGAAATTTAAGGTGGGCGACTATGAATACGTGAAGGACCGGGGATATGCATTCGAACAGAAACTAAACAAGAATACAGCCGGCGTGCTGGACCGTCAGTTAAGAGACCTGGAACCTGACGAGTCCGCAGCCCGGATCCCGCTCATGCTTTTCAGTTCGGTGGTAACCCGCGACAGCCGCACCATGCTCATGAGTACCCAGCCGATCAGTTTTCTGATGAGACCTGTGTTTGACAGCAACCGCATCAAACACATTGCACCGGATGCCATTGATTTTGGAAGTTTTTTCAAACATCAGGATCCCATGAACGTACGCATGCTCACCGCACTGAGGATGAATGCCACATTTCCCTATGTGTTACCCAATGTGTGGCTGCCTTCGGATCCCGTGATCGACGTAATGGATGCCGGATTCAGGGATAATTTCGGAGAGCAGGTCGCCATCCGGTTCGTCCATGTGTTTCACGACTGGATCGAACAGAATACCCGTGGTGTCCTGTTGATTCAGATCAGGGACCGGCAGACCGGCGGCTGGGAAAGCCCTTTTGAATCCACCGACATTACCGAGATCATCACCAAGCCCCTCCTCCTTCTTCAATACAACTGGTACAAAATGCAGGAGTATAACCAGAACGACCTGCTGAGCGTGATGGAAGGGTATATGGGTAACAGTTTTTATAAGATGACCTTTCAGTATGACCCGAAAAGAGTCAATGAAGGTGCCACCCTCAATTTTCACCTCAGCCACCAGGAAAAACTCGACCTGGCCAATGCCATCAACAGCCCGCTGAACGAGCAGATTTATAAGAGGGTTGATGAGTTGATGAATCCCTAGTGGTTAATGGTATATGGTTAATGGTGTATGGTGTATAGTTACTTCCATAAACCATAAACTATAAACTATATACCCCTACGATTCCGGCTGTATCAGATGAAAACAATGCGGTACCACGCGAACGTCAATTTGCAGTGCGCCGTCTACCGGCTCGCCATCGATATGCAGGGGTGCATTGCCGGGGTTCCCGATTTGAATATGGTCAGTTTGAAAATAGAGGATATTTCCCTTGCCCGGAAACTCCGGTATTTTTTTTGGCGGGTTGTTGCCCGCAAGCTGCATGAGAATCGCAAAGGGAAGCGTGATTTTATTCATCTTGTTTACGATCACCACGTCGAGCAGTCCGTCGGAGAGCAGGGCCCTGGGCGCAATGGTGAAATTATTTCCGAACTGGTTACTGTTGGCGATGCTGATGAAATAGGATTCGGTGCTGAAGCTCCTGCCGTTCAATGTAATGTTAAAGGGATAGGGTTTGGATTTGATCAGTTGTACGGTTGAAATGCGCAGGTAGGTCTGCAGTCCCCTTACTTTTTGTTTCGAGAATTCATGCGCCACTTCGGCATCGAATCCGATGCCGCTGAGCATGCAGGAAAACTGGTCGTTCACATAAAATGCATCGGTCGGGGAAGTCCATCCTTTAAAGATGAGGTCCAGCGCCTCGTCGGGTTGCTTCGGAATTTTCGCTGCGAAGGCAAGTCCGTTCCCCGATCCCATGGGTATAATGCCAATGCGGATATCAGTGCCCTGCAGGGATTTGACGACCGCATTCACCGTGCCGTCACCACCGCAGATCACCACATCGGTTATTGCTCCGCCTTTTGATATCTCCAGTATCCGGCTATAATCACCATCGGCCCGTGTGGGCAGTATATCAAAGTCTATTCCGGTGGCCTTTGTTTTCCGGATGATCATTTCCCTGAGACGGTCCTTACGCGCTGTTCCAGAAATAGGGTTGATGAGGTAAACAATTTTCCGGGCCATTAGTGCAAGTTCCGTGAATTGAGGTATTTTCAAAAAGAAATCGGAATCGGTTGGCTGGCCAATGCTTTTAGTTTCCGAACTTGGCTGACCCATTTTAAATAAATCCAAATGACTGTTGCCAAACAACGATTCCTTGCCCTCGATGTATTCCGGGGAATGACGATCTGTTTTATGATCATCGTGAACACCTCGGGTAGCCATTTCACTTATTCTCCGCTCGAACATGCCCACTGGCATGGATTTACGCCTACGGACCTGGTTTTTCCTTCTTTTCTGTTTGCTGTGGGCAATGCCATGAGTTTTGTGATGAATAAATGGAACAGCCTGAGCCAGTCACAGGTGCTCGGGAGAATTTTTAAACGCACGGCGATCATCTTCCTTTGCGGATTTTTACTATACTGGTTTCCTTTCTTTCATTATAACCATGACCACCAGTTTACCTGGTCATCCATTTCCCATACCCGTATCCTGGGCGTTCTGCAGCGCATTGCGCTGGCATACTGTATCGCTTCCCTGATGGTTTATTACCTGAAACCCGGCACGGTGATCAGCGCGTCGATTTCCATTCTCCTTTTATACTGGGCCCTGATGCTCTGGGGAGGCGACGCGCCCGATCCATTGGCGATGACAGGCAACCTGGGATACAAATTAGATCTGTGGCTTATGGGTCCGAACCATTTGTACCACGGCGAAGGCGTTCCTTTTGATCCGGAAGGATGGCTCTCAACCCTGCCTTCTGTCGTAAACGTGACCTTCGGCTATATGATAGGAAGATTCGTGCAGGAAAAAGGAAAGTCCTTCGAAGGGCTGGCGCAATTACTGCTCATCGGCATCGCGCTGATCGTGATTGGATATTTCTGGGACCTTAGTTTTCCAATTAACAAAAAATTATGGACAAGCTCATTTGTCGTCTATACCGTTGGAATTGACTGCGTGATCCTCGGTATTGTGATATATTTCGTCGACTTTTTGGGAAGGACGAAATGGACGAATTTCTTCACTGTCTTTGGCAAAAACCCGCTCTTTATATACCTGCTTTCCGAGGTCGGCGTAACCATCCTTTATATGATCCAGGCAGAACCCGGGGTGCCTCTCTACCGCTGGATCTACGACCATATCTATCGTCACGCGGGACTCTACTTCGGATCCTTCCTTTTTGCCGTTTCCTGGATGCTTTTCTGCTGGCTTATCGGTCTGTGGCTGGATAAGAAAAAGATATATATCCGCGTTTAAGTAATGCATTGATATTCCTAAATCCTTCCTCAAACGGGGAAAATAGCATACCTTTGCACGTCGAAAAAAAAGGCTGTCTAAAGTAGAGATTTATGGAGATCAGGAACATCGCGATAATAGCACACGTTGACCACGGTAAGACCACACTGGTGGATAAGATTTTACATGCCACCAAAGTCTTCCGGGACAACCAGGAAACCGGCGAGCTGATCATGGACAGCAATGACCTGGAAAGAGAGCGCGGAATTACCATTTTCAGCAAGAATGCCGCGGTAATGTACAATGGCGTTAAGATCAATGTCATCGATACACCGGGTCACGCCGACTTCGGCGGTGAAGTGGAAAGAGTACTCAAGATGGCCGATGGCGTATTGCTCCTCGTGGATGCCTTTGAAGGACCCATGCCGCAAACGCGTTTCGTGCTTCAGAAAGCCCTGCACCTTAATCTTCGTCCGATCGTCATCATCAACAAAGTCGACAAGCCCAACTGCCGCCCCGACGAAGTACATGAAGCCGTATTCGAACTGTTCTTCAACCTCGATGCAACAGAAGCACAGCTTGACTTCCCAACGTATTACGGCTCGGGAAAGAACGGCTGGTTCAACGACTCACTCACTCCTTCAGCCGACATCACGCCGCTGCTGGATGGCATTATAAAATTTGTACCCGCGCCGGAAAAGAACGAAGGACCCCTGCAGATGCAGATCACTTCCCTCGACTATTCCTCTTTTCTCGGAAGGATCGCGGTGGGCAAGGTAGCCCGCGGATCGATTAAGGAAGGACAGCCTATTGCCCTCGTGCAGGCCGACGGTTCTATAAAAAAATCAAGGGTTAAGGAACTTTATGTTTTTGAATCCCTGGGAAAGAAAAAAGCTACGGAAGTCCTTTGCGGCGACATCTGCGCCGTCGTAGGACTCGAAGATTTCAATATCGGAGATACGATCGCCGACCAGGAAAATCCTGAAGCGCTTCCGGTGATCAGTGTGGATGAACCGACGATGAGCATGATGTTTTCCATCAACAATTCACCCTTTTACGGCAAGGACGGAAAATTTGTAACCTCCCGCCATCTCCGTGACCGCCTGATGAAGGAAACAGAAAAAAATCTGGCCCTTCGTGTAGAGGACACCGGTAGTGCCGACAGTTTTCTTGTTTTCGGACGTGGTATTCTTCACCTGGGCATCCTCATTGAAACCATGAGAAGGGAAGGTTATGAACTTACGGTTGGACAGCCGCAGGTTATCGTGAAAGAAATCAACGGCAAGAAATCAGAGCCCTTTGAAGTCCTCGTGGTGGATGTGCCTGCTGAATACAGTGGTAAGGTAATCGACATGGTTACGCAGCGTAAAGGCGAATTGCACGTGATGGAAACAAAGGGAGAAATGCAGCACCTTGAGTTTGAAATCCCGTCCAGGGGACTGATCGGACTCAGGTCATCGATGCTGACCAATACAGCAGGTGAAGCCGTGATGGCTCACCGGTTTGCAGAATACAAGCCCTGGAAGGGCCCAATCCCCGGCAGGAACAACGGCGTCCTGATTGCCAAGAACCAGGCGGCCACCACCGGATATTCCATTGATAAGCTCCAGGACCGCGGATCCTTCTTTGTGGATCCGGGAGAGGAAGTATATGTGGGACAGATCATCGCGGAGCATATTAAGCCCGGAGATCTGATCGTAAACGCCACGGAAGGCAAGAAGCTCACCAATATGCGCGCCAGCGGCAGTGATGATTCAGTTCGTATCGTCCCCAAGATCCAGATGACCCTCGAAGAATGCATGGAGTATATCCAGCAGGACGAGTGTATCGAGGTGACGCCGAAAAATATCCGTCTGCGCAAGACCATCCTCGACGAAGAAACCCGGAAGAAGTATCAGAAGATGCTGAAGACCGAGGAAGTAAGCTAGAAGACGGCCGGATCGGACTTCATCCGAACATTTACAGTTAAAGAATTAGTTTACAGTGGTTTGACCTCACACAATAAACATTGGATGCTGGGTAAGTTTTCCATGTCATATCCATGTGTAGGAAAGATTTTGTTCATTAAATTCTTTCGATTATTCATAATCATTCGAATGACCGCCTGCATATAAGACTGCCCTGTTGATCAGATTCATACTACTTCCTTATTACTTCCTTATATATTGCTTATATCATACGCCTCTTTATCTTTTGAAAATCAGCAGGAAAGCAGCTGGTAGCCCCTAAGCGGGTATTAAGCGGGTCGCTGCCTTCTTTTCGGACGGGAGTCTTTGCGTTCAAAAACATCCTGAATAAATCTTTCCTATATATGGATATGACATGGAAAAGAGGGTCCGCGGGAGGGCCATTTTTACATCGCATAGCAAGCGCTTTCTGTTAGTGCAATTAGTTTGTATTTTCAACAGCGCAGATAAGCAGCTCCGAATTCAGGGAGTCAGTTTCATCATTCGAAATCTCATGCGATACATTCTATCCTTATTCATTACGCTGGCATACTTCAGGGATATCTGTGCCCAAAAAATTTCAGATGCACCTGAAATTCTTACTACTCAGCAATCCTCAGAAATATTTACCGCTGCTGTTTGCAAAACACTTGATATCAATTTTCCGATAATAAGGGTTTACAGCTATGCTGATAAAGCTGGGAAATATTATTGTGTGCTTACTGAAAACATATCTGACATCACATATAAAGACGATACCCTGTACCGGGATATAAAGGCGATAAATTTCAAATACGACGGAAAATCCTTTTCGAAGCTCTGGGAAATCAACGACCACATTATCAGGGAAGGCAATGACGAACATTCGATTTGGTTTTGGACGAAATATATCGACATAAGAGACTATGATGGAGACGGGCTGGCAGATCCCGTCATCGTTTATGGTGCCTCTGCTGATGAAGAATTTTGGAATAGCCGTGTAAAATTCATCATCTGTTATAAGGGTCAAAAAATTGCCATCCGGCATCAGAATGCAGATCTTGACTTTCACAGAGCGACGCAGGTAGATAAAGCCTTTCATAGCCTGCCGCAGCCTTTGCAGGAAGTCATTATTAAAAAAATGGAGCAAATGGTGGAAAACGGCCATGCCATTTTCTCTCCGGGTTGGCAAACTGCCATGAAAAACGGCAAAACATGGATAGTTCAAAGACCATGACAAGGAAGTGCCCGAACATCCGCTAGGTATTCTTCAAATTGACTAATTTTGCATTGTGAAAAAGATAGTAGCGATCCTCATTCTTTCGGCGGTGTTTTTCCTTACGGCCGGAACGAGCCAGTCTAAGGCCCAGTGCTCTATCTGTACGCGCAGTGCGCAGCAAATGGGAGAGAAGCCGGGCAAAGCGTTGAATGCAGGTATTATCTATCTCGCCTTTACACCGCTGGCTGTTGCGGGTGTCATCGGATTCCGCTGGTACAAACAGAACCGGGGCGTCTGATTCATGCCCGCTGTCGTGCTCAAACTCGAGTAAGAAATTCCATTATTTTTCCGGCTTCCAGTTTTCAACGAAAGAATACACGTTGAAGGGGTGTAACTGAATGGCATCCTGTATTTCACGGTGCAGGCTTTCTTTGTCAATCTTTTTCATTTTCCCCTCGAGTATAAGCCGGAAGGCTTTTTCTGCCAGTCGCGCGGAAGGATTCTTAGGACGGGCTTTCAATTCCTTCCAGATGGAAGCAACGAGTTCTTCTATTCCTTTTGCTTCTGTGGCAATTGTTTGCAGGATCTCCGGCTCGCGTGGTCCGAATTGCAGGGATGATCGAAGGTTGGTCAGGAACTGTTCTGCACCTGCATGATCCGACTTATTCACGACAAACAAATCGGCTATTTCCAAAATCCCTGCTTTCAGCGCCTGGATATCGTCGCCCGTACCGGGCATAAGCACAAGGGCGACACAGTCTGCGATAGCAGCAATATCCACTTCTGTCTGTCCGATCCCCACCGTTTCGAGGATCACATAATCATAAGGTGCTGCTTTCAGGATATCAGCGATCTCAAAAATCTTCGGATGCAGACCGCCAAGATGACCACGCGTGGCCAGGGAGCGGATATATACGGCCTCATTTCCCGTCCATTCATTCATCCTTATCCTGTCGCCGAGAAAAGCGCCGTGATGAAAAGGCGAGGAGGGATCGATACAGAGGATGGCGACGCGTTTGTTTTGACGAACAAGCACAGAAGTGATCGCGCTGACAAGGGTGCTCTTGCCGGCGCCGGGAGGCCCTGTAATGCCAATCACGGGTGCATCGGAGGACGGGAGACTTTTCAGGAGCTCATAATACCCGGGTGATTCATTTTCAACCGCTGAGATGCTTCGGGCCAGTGCTTGTTTGTTTCCGTTTTGTATTTCCGGTAAAAAATGCGTCAGCATATTTGGAAGGTTAATCAAGTTTTTCCCGGGCACGGGACTTTTTTGGTCGCAGACTGCTTATTTTTGAACCCATGCCTTCACCGAACCGGTATACACCTGCGTCCTGGGAAAAAGTCAACTGCCCCTTTTGCGGATCCGGCGATTCATCAATTTACGAAAGATACGGGAGTGAACTGCAGTACACTTATGTGTTATGCAAAAACTGTTCTCTTGTGTACCAGTCGCCCCGCCCGACCTATGACCAGCATTTTATTGATGCAGCTTATGCATCTTATTACCAGTTCAGTGAAAGCGTAAACCTGGACGACAAGACGCTCATTCAACATTCTTCCGTGGAGATGTTCAGGGAAGAAGTGGAGAACCTGCTGAAATATGACAAGGTCAGGACCAATGTGCTGGATATCGGGAGTGCGATGGGAACTTTTTTATATGCCGCCCGGCCACATTACAAAAGGGCGGTCGGACTCGACGTCTCTGCGCAGCTCGCTGCCTTTGCCGAAAAAAATACCGGCGCCACGGTTTTTTTAAAACAGTTCAACGAATTTGAATATCCGGAGAAATTCTCGCTGATACACATGAGCCATGTGATCGAACACGTTCCCAACCCCGTGGAATGGCTGAACAAAGCGAAGACCATGCTAGAGAAAGGTGGCGTGCTCGTCATCAATGTGCCGAATAAATTCGCGCTGGGTTTCCGCATGCAGCATTTCTTTTATAAGCTTGGCCTGAAAAAGCAGTTTTCCTCCACCTGGAGCGATCCGGCCCGCATTCCGGATCATCTTTACGAACCGACCGTAAAAAGCATGAAGTTGCTGCTGCAGAATAACGGGTTCGAAATTTTGGACTATTTCTCCTACAGCCGCAAAGACCCCGTTTCCAATCATAGTCCGGTAAGCAGGCTGACAAACAGGTCGCTTCATATCGGCAGCAATCTTTCCTTTATTGTAAGACCGCTGGAAAATTAAAATCTGGTGGATATTGTCAAGCCACTGGATAATTGAAACTCAGTGGATATTGTCAGGCTGTCGGAAAATTGAACTCAATGGATGTTGTATGGCAGCTGAATATCGCACTCAATGGAGAAGGCGGTAATTTTTAAAATCAAATAAGCGTTTTCCCGTTTTCTTTTCAATCCAGTAGAGGAGTTTCTCTTTGGCAGAGAATTTTTTCTTTGAAATATCAAGATCTGCCGTCCAGTTTTTTTCCGCTATTCTTAGTTTCATCACGGCAGGGTGCTCGTCCATAAAATGGCGAAGGGAATCGAACTGGTTGAAAT
>Ga0207645_10000798_pt1 | contig 26403 bp, 25 predicted proteins | sample KBSM53metaG_FD_184331 | JGI IMG/M metagenome (GOLD analysis project Ga0207645, IMG submission 184331) | Miscanthus rhizosphere microbial communities from Kellogg Biological Station, Michigan, USA - KBS M5-3 metaG (SPAdes) (version 2) | ecosystem: Host-associated > Plants > Roots > Rhizosphere >...
AATCAGCCGCACTGCATTGGGGCGGAAAAAGTTCGTCGAGACCGTCTGGAATTGGAAACGCGAAGCCGGTGACACGATTCTGCATCAACTCAAAGCGCTCGGCGTTTCCTGCGATTGGAGCCACGAACGATTTACGATGGACGAAGGGCTCTCGCGCGCAGTGCGGGAAGCGTTCGTTCGGCTCTGGGAGGACAACCTTCTCTATCGTGCGCAACGCTTGATCAATTGGTGCCCGCGCTGCAAGACGGCGCTCGCCGATATCGAAGTCATGCATGAGGATGCAGACGGAAGTCTCTGGCATATTCGTTATCCGCTGGCTGATAACCCGGCGCAGCACCTTGTGGTCGCAACGACGCGCCCTGAAACGATGCTCGGCGATACTGCGGTCGCAGTCCATCCCGAAGACGAGCGTTACCAGAGTTGGATTGGCAAGAACATTCGGTTGCCGATCACGGGAAGAATTGTGCCGGTCATCGCCGATGCTTACGTTGATCGCACTTTTGGTAGCGGCGCGCTGAAGATCACGCCGGGGCATGATTTCAATGATTTCGATATCGGCGAACGATTCGGCTTGGATAAGATCAGCATCTTCGACGCGGATGCGCGGATCGACGCGAACGCGTTTCTGGCACGCGGCGAAACCGGCGATTGGATCGCGCGCTATGGCGGTAAGGATCGTTTTGAAGCGCGAAAGCTCATCCTGGCTGAACTCGAGCGAGAGGGTTTTCTTGAGAAAACGGAACCGCACAAACTCTCGGTGGGCCATTGCTACCGCTGCCAGACCATCATCGAGCCTTACCTGAAGCCGCAGTGGTTCGTCGATATCAAGCCCTTAGCGAAACCGGCCATCAGCGTCGTTCAAGAGGGCAAAATTCGGATTATTCCTGAAGGCTGGAGCAACTCGTATTTCGCCTGGATGGAAAACATCAAAGACTGGTGTGTATCGCGGCAGATTTGGTGGGGACATCAAATTCCGGCGTGGTACTGCGTGAGCTGCGATCGCGCAAATCTCATCGAAGGGGCCGACGGCGAATATCGGCTGGGCAAGGATGCCAAGCCAATCGTCGCGCGCCAAGCCCCGGCGCGCTGTCCGAGCTGCGGTGGTAGCGAACTTATTCAAGATCCGGATGTTCTGGACACGTGGTTTTCGTCTGGTCTCTGGCCCTTCTCGACTCTGGGTTGGCCTGAGACAACCGCGGATCTGAAGAGCTTTTATCCGACATCCGCGCTGGTGACCGGGTTTGACATTCTCTTTTTCTGGGTGGCGCGGATGATCATGATGGGGCTCAAGTTCATGAACGACGTGCCGTTCCGGGACGTCTACATTCATGCGCTGGTGCGGGACGAGCAGGGACAGAAAATGTCCAAATCGAAAGGCAATGTCATCGATCCCCTCGATGTGATGCATCAGTACGGCACCGATGCTTTTCGCTTCACACTGGCGGCTATGGCCGCTATGGGACGCGATATCAAGCTCGCCGCCGACCGGATTGCCGGGTATCAGAATTTTGTCAACAAGCTTTGGAACGCTGCTCGCTTTGTGCAGATGAATTCGTCGAATTTGAATGGCGCAGATTTCGACGAACGCAACGCTTTACAAGACCGAGATCTCGGCTTTGCCGAACGTTGGATCCGCTCGCGCCTGGCCTTCACGATCGCTGAAGCGCGGGCTGCCATCGACGGCTATCGGTTTAACGACTACGCGAATACGCTCTATCAATTTACCTGGCACGAGTTCTGTGATTGGTACATCGAGATGAGCAAGCTCGCTCTCAACAGCTCCGATGGCGCCATTGCCGAGCGCAGCCGAAGGCTCTTGCGCGGAATTCTGGACGATATCCTGTTGCTCCTCCATCCCGTGATGCCGTTCGTCACAGAAGAGATTTGGCAAACTCTCGGGGGGCAACGCGAAAGTATCATGGTGCAGCCGTATCCGGTTCCGCAAGAGAGTTGGTCTGACGCAGAGGTCGAAAGGCAAATGACGTTTTTGATGGATACGGTGCGGGCAATTAGGAATCTCAGGACAGAAATGAATTGTCCACCGGGCAAAGAAGTCACGGTGATCTTTTACGGCGCGAGGGAAGAACTGCGAGGATTACGCGAGCAGGAGCCTTATCTCCGCTCCTTGGCGCGGGTGAACGAATCAGAATTTCGCGAGAGCGGCGAACGTCCCAAGGGAGCGGCCACTGCGGTGATCGGCACCACAGAAATCTATTTGCCGCTCGATGATTTGATCGATCTCCACGAAGAACGGGCGCGTTTGTCCAAGGAAGTGGGCAAAATCGAAGATGAGCTGGCGCGCGTGCAAAAAAAACTCGGCAATGCGGATTTCATCGCCAAGGCGAAGAGTGATGTGGTCCACAAGGAACGTGAAAAGGCAACTCAGTTTGAAGAGAAGATTCGCGCTCTGAGAGCGAGCCTCGACAAATTGCAAGAAATCCAAGCGGAAAGGAATTAGACCGATGGATATTCTAGTTAGCCCCCAAATCGAGCGATTGATCCGTGATGCGCTGGACGAAGACATCGGCGCCGGCGATCTTGCGACGATGGCGACGATTTCGGCGGCATCGCGCGGCACCGGACTATTTCGGGCAAAGAAAGCTGGGGTGGTGGCGGGGTTGGTTTTGCTCGACCGAATTTTTTATTTCATCGATCCGAAGGTGGAACTGCGCTTGCTCGCCAAAGACGGCGCGGAAGTAAACCCAGGCATGGTGGTTGCGGAGGCGGTTGGACCGGTGCGCGCGTTGCTGCTTGCGGAACGAACTGCGCTCAATTTTCTCCAGCGGCTATCCGGCAATGCTACGCTCACCCGCAAATATGTTGAGGCGGTGAAAGATTATCCCTGCAAAGTTCTCGATACGCGAAAGACGACGCCGGGACTCCGCACGTTGGAGAAATACGCCGTACGCATGGGCGGAGGTATGAATCATCGCATCGGGCTCTATGACGCGGCGCTTGTAAAGGATAACCACATCGAAGCGACGGGCTCCATCGCCGAGGCCGTCAAAGCCGTGCGCCGCCATGCTCCGTTCATGGCCAAAGTGGAAGTGGAAGCAAGCAATTTGCAACAGGTTCGGGAAGCGCTGGATGCCGGAGCTGACGTGATTATGCTCGATAACATGACGCTTGCCCAGATGACCGAAGCCGTAAAGCTGGTGAATAAGCGGGCCTGGATCGAGGCTTCCGGCGGTATTACTCTTGAAACCATTCGACAAGTGGCCGAAACCGGCGTTGATTTTATTTCCTCTGGGGCGCTGACGCATTCGGCACCGGTGGTCGACTTCAATATGAAGATTACCCTGAACACGGATTGAAACAATCGCTTCTCTGCTCCACCGGCCTTGACTTCCCTCGACATTGACCGAATCGGAAAACAGCTAGAAGCAAAACGCCTGGGCGGCAAATTTCATTACTTCGCCGAGCTCGGGTCGACAAACGTCCATGCACGAATGCTGGCGGAACACGGCGCAGCCGAAGGCGATTTCGTCATTGCCGAAGCGCAAACGCACGGGCGCGGTCGCCTGGGCCGCCGCTGGGAATCGCCGCCAGGCGTCAACCTTTACTTCTCTGTCATTCTTCGGCCTCGCTTGATGCCCGTTCATGCGCCGCAAATCACGCTCATGGCTGCCGTTGCGCTGGCGGAAACTATCGTTCCGTTAATTGAGCAAGCGCCGGTGATTAAATGGCCGAACGATATTTTGGTCAATGGTAGAAAATTAGCCGGTGTTTTGAGCGAAGCGGCCTGCGATCCCGAGCGTATCGATTATGTGATTTTGGGGATCGGCCTAAACCTTAATTACCGAGCGGTTTCGATGCCGCCGGAGATTCGTCGGCGGGCCACTTCCGTGGCCGATTTGACAGGAAACCCAATTGATCGTGAAAGCGTGATGCTACGATTGATTCACAACCTCGACCGGTGCTATGGAGAGCTTGAAGAGTTTGGCTTCGAAGCGTTGCGCTCGCGCTGGGATGCATTTTTCGGCTTGCGAGGCCGACGCGTTCGGATCGAAAATCACGAACAAGTTGTTATCGGTCACGCCCTTGGGATCGACCGGAACGGCGCGCTGATTATTGAAGATGATTTCGGTAAACTACAAAATATCTATGCCGGAGACGTAATCCCACTGGAGAGCTGAAGCTCAAATCCCATGCTTCTCGCCATTGATATCGGCAACACCAACATTGTTCTTGGACTCTATCAGGGCAAAAAGCTGATTACGCACTGGCGGCTCGCCACGCAGGCCGAACGCACGGCGGACGAGTACGGCGTCATCATATCCCAACTGATCGATTATTCCGGCCACCGCAGCCAGCAAATCTCCGCGATCGCGGTCTCTTGTGTTGTGCCTCCGATGGTCACCATGACCGAGGAGCTCGGCGAGAAATTTTTCCACATCGATCCGCTGATTGTCGGGCCCGGCGTGAAGACCGGCATGCCGATCCTTTACGAAAGTCCGAAGGATGTCGGCGCCGACCGGATCGTGAACGGTATCGCAGCATATGATAAATATCGCGACGCCTGCATCATCGTGGATTTCGGCACGGCAACGACCATCGATCTGATTTCAAAAAAAGGCGAATACATCGGTGGCGCCATCGCGCCCGGCCTATCGATTTCCCTCGAGGCATTGATTCAGCGAGCGTCGAAACTGCCGCGCATCGAGATCGTCAAGCCCAAAGACGTGGTCGGACGAAATACCATCAACTCCATTCAAGCCGGTATTTTTTTCGGCTACGTGGGGCTCGTGGATGGGATTGTGCAGCGCATTCAAAAACAGCACGGTATTCGAGGCAAGGTCGTCGCGACCGGAGGATTGGCGCCGCTGGTGGCCTCGGAATGTTCCAGCATCGACAACGTGGACGAATTCTTAACCCTCGAGGGCTTGCGGATCATCCACGAACGAAACGCACTGCAGGAGATCAGAGCGCGAGCGCAGACTTAGAGATTCGACGGAAGGAAACCATTATCATGGCTGTAGCGGAGCTCGATAAACTTCGTAACGTCGGGATCCTGGGGCAAGGCGGTTCAGGTAAAACATCGTTGGGCGAAGCTATGTTGTTCGCCGCGGGCGCGACGCAACGACTGGGAAAGGTTCAAGACGGGACCGCGGCGCTCGATCACGAGCCCGAAGAGATCAAGCACAAGGTCTCGATCTCGACGGCGTTTCATTCGTTAAGCTGGAAGAAACATCCCATGACTTTGATCGATATGCCGGGTTATGCGGCCTTTTTCGCCGATGCGATCAACTGCATGCGCGCCTGTAGTGGCGCGGTGTTCGTTGTCAATCCGCTGGTGGGCCTACGGGTCGAATCCGAGCGTCTGTGGTCGCACGCGAACGAGGAGCGCATCAGCCGGCTCATTTTTGTCACCAAGATGGATCACGAGCCGGCCAATGTCGAGGAGCGTCTGGTGCCGATTTTCGAGGGATTGGAAGCGAAGGGCGTTTACCTGCAAATGCCGATTGGCGCCGAAGCCGGTTTCAAAGGCGTCGTCGATCTGGTGTCAATGAAAGGATATCTCCACGAAGCGGACAGCGGAAAATTTTCTGAGGCGGAGATTCCAGCGGATTTAAAGAGCGCCGCGGAATCGTGGCGCCAAAAAATGGTCGAAGACGTTTGCGAAACGGATGATGAGCTGCTGGAAAAATTTCTCGACGGCACGGAACCGAGTTCAGAAGAATTAAAAAAGGCGATTCGTGAGGCGACTCGCGAGCGCAAAATTTTTCCGGTTCTTTTCGGCTCACCCCTGCATCAGATCGGGGTCGCGCAGCTTCTCGATGCGATCGTCGATTATCTGCCGTCGCCGATGGAGCTGGGCGAAGTGGAAGGCAAGAGTCCGACCAGTGGTGAATCGCTTAAACGCCCTGCCGACCCAAACGCGCCGTTCTCGGCGTACGTGTTCAAAACCGTGATCGATCCGTTTGCGGGAAAGCTCTCGATCATGCGGGTGATCTCAGGAAAGCTTGCTCCCGATATGACTTGCTACGTGAGCAATCGGCAGCTGCGGGAGAAAACCGGCCATTTGTTCCGGTTGGAAGGAAAGAAACAGGAACCGGTCAAGGACGCGGTGGCCGGTGAAATTGTCGCGGCTGCGAAGTTCAAAGACATCGCGACGGGAGACACGCTATGCGACGAGAAAGCGCCGATCGTTTACGACGGCGCCGTGCGCTTTGCGCCGAATATCTCGTTCGCGCTGGAGCCCAAAAGCAAAGCCGATGAAGATAAGCTGCCGCAGGGTTTGCACCGGATGATGGAAGAAGATCAGACCATCGAAATGCATCGGGATGAAGAAACCCGCGATTTCATTCTTTCCGGTATGGGGCAGCAGCATATCGAGATCATCGTCGAAAAACTCAAACGCAAATATGGCGCGGAGGTCGTGCTCAAGGCGCCAAAGGTGCCGTACAAGGAAACCATTCGCGCAAGCGCCAGCGCGCAGGGAAGATTGAAAAAGCAAACGGGTGGGCGCGGCCAGTTCGGCGATACCTGGCTCAAGGTCGAGCCGCTCCCGGCGGGTAAGGGATTCGAATTTGTCGATCAGATCGTCGGCGGGGCGATTCCCCGTAACTATATTCCCGCCGTCGAAAAAGGCGTGCGCGAAGCGATGACCGGGGGCTACCTCGCGGGTTACCAGATGGTGGACGTGCGCGTGATCCTATATGATGGCTCGTATCATGACGTCGATTCCTCCGATATGGCCTTCAAGATCGCGGCATCGATGGGCTTCAAGAACGCCGTGGAAAAGGCCAAGCCGGTTTTGTTGGAACCGATCATGAACATGGAAATCGCCGTACCCGATGAGTGCATGGGCGATGTCATCGGCGATCTCAACAGTCGGCGCGGCAAAGTCCTGGGCATGGATACCAAAGGGCATACCCAGGTCATCAAAGCGCGCGTGCCGATGTCCGAAGTTTTGAAGTATGCACCCGATCTGCGCTCGATCACGAGTGGACGCGGCGAGTTTCAAATGGAATTTGCTCACTACGAGGAAGTGCCGGCGCATCTAGCGGAAAAAGTTATCAAGGAGGCCAAAGCAAGCAAAGCAGCCGAGCATAACGGCGAACACAAGGCATGAGGAAGCTATGGAGCAGTTTGATCAATTCAACGCATCGCTTTTGTATTGCAATAAATGTGGCCGAGCGATGCCTGTGCGTGAACGGCTATTGCTGGTGCTGCCGGACGGCGAATTGTACGACTACACGTGCCAGGGGTGTAATAGCTCGCTCGGTTCCAAGACGGAGAAGGCTGGACTAAAACCGGTCCCCCGCCAGCCTCGCTCAAGGGTAGGGGGTTTTTAGCATGGCCATTATCGATTCCGATGCTCATGTCCTAGAGACGGATCGAACCTGGGATTACATGCTTGAGTCCGAGCGCGAAATGCGACCGCGCGTCGTGCCGACGCCAAAGGACGCGAGCTCGGGCGGCGAATCCTGGTTCGTGGATGGAACGTACATCGGTAAGGCCCGCAACGTGGGCCACGATACCGCTAAAGAATCCCGCGAGATGGAAAACATCAGGGCTCGCCTCAGGCACATGGACGAACTGAACGTCGACGTGCAGGTGCTCTATCCGACGATTTTCCTCCGTCCCTTTACCCGGCGTTCCGAGGTAGAGCTGGCACTCAGCCGGAGTTATAACCGCTGGCTCATCGAGATTTGGAAAAAAGCGCCAGAGCGATTGCGCTGGGTTGCTGTGCTGCCGTTGCTGTCGATGGAAAAAGCGCTCGAAGAGGCACGCTTTGCAAAAGAGAACGGTGCATGCGGCATTTTCATGCGCGGTTTGGAAGGGGACAAGCACATCAACGACGCGCATTTTTTTCCTATTTATGAAGAAGCGGGCAAGCTCGATCTGCCCATCTGCGTTCATTCGGCGACCGGCAGCTTCGCGGTGCACGATTTTTTCTTAAACGAATGCGGCTTCAACAAATTCAAGCTTGCGGTTGTCGGCTCGTTCCACTCGCTCATTTTCAGTAAAATCCCCGAGAAGTTTCCCAAAACTAGATGGGCTTTCATTGAAGTGAGCTCGCAGTGGGTGCCGTACGCGATCCATGACTATGCGCGGCGCTTCGAGAGAAGCGGTGTCCCGGTCGATAAAAGTCAGGTGCTGCAGAAAAACAAGATCTGGGTGACCTGCCAGACTGACGATGATCTGCCCTATGTTCTCAAATATGCGGGCGATGACAAGCTCATCATTGGCACGGACTACGGCCACAACGATACCTCGTCGGAAATTCTTGCGCTCAAAAAGCTGAAAGAAGACGGCGCGGTTGCGACGCCGGTGGTTAACAAGATCCTCGACGATAATGCCCGTGCTTTGTACGGGTTATGACAGAAGATGGTGCACAGCAAATTTCGTCACAGATGTCATTCTGAGCCGGAGGCGAAGAATCTCGCGTTTTCTTGCCCGGTAGGAAGGCAAGATCGTTCGGCTACGCCTCAGGACGATACATGCTGACAGCAATGAATCGTGCTTTTGGATAAAGCGAAAACGACATGATCATTGATTTTCAAGCTCACGTGTTTCCTGAAGCTTATCTTGCCGAGATGAACCGGCTTAATGGCGCGGTGATTTTGGAAGAGCCGGACCCGCATAGCGGCATGCAATATTTTTACGACAAGAAGCTCAAGTGCCGGATCAATACCGCGACACTTCAGGGGCAGAACATCGACGAACGCTTGGGGCACATGGATGAACTTGGGATCGACATCCATGTGCTGACGATTCCGGCTCCGGGCGCGGACCGGTTCGAGGGCGGCAACGCGGTAAAAATTGCGCGTACTGCCAACGATGCGATTGCTGCCGTCGCGCGCAGCCACCCCAAACGCTTCATTGGGTTTTTCACGCTGCCCTCGAGCGACATCAAAGCGTCGCTCGAGGAGTTGGAACGGTCGGTCAACGAACTCGGGCTCCGCGGGTTCGGCTGTTTCGCGAATTTGAACGGCCAAGCTTTGGATCGTGAGGAACTGTTTCCAATTTATGAGCGGCTCGCAAAATATAAGCTGCCGGTTTACATTCATCCGACCGCGCCGCTCGCGACAGAAGCGGTGGGCATCGACATTATGCCGACCTTGATTTTTGGCTGGGCATTCGACAGCACCGTGGCGATGACCCGCCTGGTTTATGGTCGAGTATTGGAGCGTTTCCCAGAAATTAACTGGGTGGTGGCGGACGTCGGCGGTGTGCTGGCGTTCTTCGCGCAGCGCGCGATCAACATCTATAGCGGACGTACGGATGAGATCCGCCACAAATACGGGCTTAAAGAAAATCCCCTCGATTCATTTCGGCGCTTTTACGTCGACACCGCCGATCATCCCGCGTCGACGCTCCGCTGCGTAAAGGATTTTTTCGGCGCCGACAGAATGGTTTTGGGCACCAACTATCCATATGGGCCGGAACAAGGCCGCGTGCTGGTCAAAAATAGTTTGAAGGCGATTGATGGCTTGGCGCTCGATCCCGGCGAAAAAGAAAAAATTCTCGGCGGCAATGCCGCGCGAATCCTGAAAATGGGAGCAGCATGAAATTCACTAAAGCGGCACGCCCGGTAATCCTGGGCGCAAATGGGATGGTGTCGTGCGGCCATCACTTAGCGGCGTTGTCCGGAGTCAACATTCTGCGCGAAGGCGGCAACGCCGTCGACGCGGCTCTTGCGGCGGCGTTTGTGATGTCGGTGGTTAAGCCGGAGGCGAGCGGCCCGGGCGGCGATTTGTTTGCTCTGGTCTATATGAAAAAAACCGGCAAAGTCGAGGCGATCAATTCCAGCGGGCCGGCGCCAGCGAAGGCGAGCATCGATTATTTTCGGGAACGGGGGCTCAAGGCCATTCCACAATCCGGAGCCTTAAGCATCGCGGTGCCCGGCGCAGTTGACGGATGGCTGGAGCTGCACAAGAAATACGCGACCAAAGAAGTGCCGCACTTGATGCGTGATGCGATCCGCATCGCTCACGAAGGCTTTCCGATCGCGCAGGAGTTTGCCGAAAGCATCGAGGAGTTCAGTTCTGAATTTCCTTGGGTCGATCGCTGCTATCGCCAACCGCTCGGGAAGGTGGGGCCGGGGAAAACGCTCAGGCAGAAAGGCTTGGGCGATGCGCTGGAAAAAATCGCGCAGAAAGGGCGCGACGGTTTCTACGCCGGCGAAGTTGCCGACAAGATTTGCGCAACGGTCAAAGCCGAAGGCGGCATTCTCACGCTTGAAGATCTGCAGCCGACCGTTTGCCACTGGCTGGAACCGCTCAGCTCAACCTATCGCGACGCGCTGGTTTTTGAACAACCGCCAGTCTCTCAGGGTTTCATGGTGCTCGAGATGCTCAACATCGCCGAGGGCTGGCGATTCAATGACGACTCGATGAGCCGGGCCGATATGCTGCATTATCAGGTGGCCGCGAAGAAGCTCGCGTTCGAAGACCGCATTCGTTATCTCGAAGATCCGCGGTTCGGCGATCCGAAAATCAGCACATTGATTTCCAAGGAATATGCCGCCAAACGCCGCGAACTCGTCGATAACGTTATGAATCGGCCTTCAGCCAATGTCGCGAACCAAAGCAGTGACACCACTTATCTCTGCGCTGCAGATCGCGACGGCAATGCGATTTCCCTTATACAGAGCGTTTTCGCTCCCTTCGGCTCGCGGATAATCGCCGGCGATTCCGGGGTGGTCATGAACAACCGACTGTGCAGCTTTGGTTTGGATCCGAGCAAGGCGAATTCGCTCAAGCCCGGCAAGCGTCCAGCGCATACGTTGAATACCTACATGATTTTCCGCGCCGACGAAGTTTTTGCGATCGGTGGCAGTCCCGGCGCCGACGAGCAGCCGCAGACGAATTTTCAAATCATCCATGACCTGGTGGATTTGCATATGGATCCGCAGAGCGCCGTCGAAGCGCCGCGCTGGAGCCACCAACCGGGGACCCCGCCGCGCGATCAGTTGCCCGAGGCTCTGCGCGTCGAAGAGGGATTCGATGCGGCGACCCTGGACGGCTTGCGCAGGAAAGGTCACAAGATTTCGGTGGTCGATCGCTGGTCCTTCGGCAGCGCGAAAGTGATTGCGCGTGATGATGAGAACGGCTGCTGGCTCGGCGGCGCCGATCCGCGCCGACTCGCATACGCTTTGGGCTGGTAGCTCATTTCCGAGGTGTTTCTTCAGGAATAATCAGAAACTAAAGTAGCCCAACACCGATGTATCGCGATCGGGTTCGTGTTACTGCCGCCTTCCTGACTTTGCTTGTCACCGTCAGCGCAAATTTGAATCTGTTGGAATCGGAACAATTCCGTTCATCTAGGGACTGTACGGTGCCAACCGGAAATTGCAGGTGTTCTGAGAAGAGGATAAAACAGTCGTGAAATTCAGCCTGTTTACCGAAATTCAGTGTCCGCCCGGCTCTGCACCCGCGGTGAGACTTGAAGAGTTCATGGAACAAGCAGAGCTCGCCGACCGGTTGGGATTTCATACGTATTGGATTGCCGAGATTCATTGCCAGCCAAGATTTTCGCTGCTTTCGGCGCCTTACGTTGTGCTCGGCGCCGCGGCGCAGAGAACCAAGCGTCTTCGGCTCGGTGTCGCGGTCAACACGTTGCCGGTGCATCATCCGGTGCAGCTCGCCGAAGAAGCGGCGATGCTCGATCTGGTCAGTAACGGCCGGATGCAGTTCGCCGCAGGCGGCGGCCATCCGCACAGCCGCGCCTACGAATGCTTCGGCGCCGATCATAAATCGACGCATGATGTGATGGCCGAGTCGCTCGAAATAATTCGCACCGCGTGGTCCGAACCGACGCTCACATTCAAAGGAACATTTTTCGATATTCCCGAAGTGATCGTCAACCCCAAACCCGTACAGCAACCGTTGCCACCGTTCTACATGGCAACGAGTTCGCTCGACGGCGTGGAGGTTGGCGCGCGCCTAGGAATCAACATGTTTCTGCCGATCCACACGCGGACACCGGAACAGGTCGTTGAGTACGCGAACGCATACTGGGCGGGATTAAAGCAGCATGGACATGATTTACAGGAGAAGGAACTGGGATTGTTGGTGCCGATGCATTTGGCCGCAACAAGCGGCGAAGCGAAGAGCCGAGCCGAAGCCGGCGTCATGAGCTACTTCAAAACCATCCTCGATCTGCGCTTGGATTATACCGACTGGCTCAATCGGCGCGGCGTGGAATTGCCGACGCGTTTGCGTACAGCTGCGGGAACGCAGGTTTCGTTCGAAACGATCTGCGAAAAACATGCAGTGATTGGCGATGCTGTGCTTGTCGCCGAGAAAATCAAAAAATTGGGAGAGCAGACCGGCGCGACGCAAGTTTTGGCATGGTTCAACATCGGCACGGTGCCGCACGCGCTTGTAAAAGAATCGATGGAGCGATTTACTAAAGATGTGACGCCAAAGCTGTGATGACGACACCGGATGCAAAAACGTAGGGCGACCGGCGGTCGGCCCTTGGAGGCAATTACCCCATGGAAGAATTGACCGAACAAAAATGCGAAGCTTGCCGCGTCGGCGCACCATCAGTGACAGCGGATGAGATCAAAGAACTTCAGCCCCAAGTCGCTGACTGGAAAATCATTCAAGAAGACGGCATTCCGAAATTAGACCGGCAGTTTAAGTTCAAAAACTTTAAAGAGGCGATTGCGTTTAGCGATGAAGTTGGAGCCGCGGCGGAAGAGGAAGCACATCATCCGCGCATCACGACCGAATGGGGCAAAGTCGGCGTCACCTGGTGGACGCACAAGATCAAAAACCTGCACAGAAACGACTTCATCATGGCCGCGAAAACGGATCGAATCTACGAAAAATATACCTAGCTGTGATTTCTGGTGCGAAGGGGTTCTCGAGTTCTCAGCTCATTTCATGATCTGATCGATCACCACGTCCACGTTCTTCGTGCCCACTTCGATAGGATTTTTTCTGTAATCTCCGCTGATGTCGCCAGGGGTGCGGGTGACGGGGTTTCCGTCTTTGTCGAGGCGGGCGGTGATATTGATTTTGCCAGCGAACGGTACGCCGGGCATCATGACATTCTCTTGACTGAGGGTGAAATCAACGGGGAAACTTGGCCGATCGATTTTTTTTACGGCAAGCGGCGGGCCGCCGGTGCCAGTGGCGGGGCGGGCGATGATGAACAACGCCGCGTTCGGATCGATGCTTCCTTGCAGTTTGGGATCGATGGTGATTTTGCCGGTGATCTGCGCGGAGACTGGCGATACGGCGCCCGGATTTTTCTCCGCAACTGCCGAGCGGTTCGGGATACCGCCACTCGCCGGAATTTCCGCGAGCACTTTCACCACCTCGTTCCGCTCTTCACCCGGCGGAATGAGATTTAAAAGCCGCTCGAACACTGCGCGCGCGCCGGCGTAGTCTTTTTTGTCCTGGTACAAGACCATACCTTTGCCCCAGAGCGCCATCGGAAAATTCGGCGCCTGGGACAAAGCCTTGTCGAATGCCATGACTGCGCCGTCTCCATGGCCCGCCTGCACCAGAATAAATCCCATGTAGCTGTGTGCTTCTGGATTGTTGGGCTCGCTAGCAAGAACTTTTTTGAAGGCTTCGATGGCTTTGGGAAAATCTTGTTTCTCGAATGCCTGTTTGCCCTCATCGAGAGCCGCACGAACTTCCGGTGAGCCGGGCGTGGTTCCAGTCAGGAAATCACCGGTAATCGTATCGTTTTCCGAGCCGCGCGGACGGGCAGCCTTCGTCAGCATCACGCCGAGCACCAGGCCGAAGACCAAGAGAAATGTTCCACCCGCAATGATCTTCCAACGCTGTAGTGGCGCGCTGGTACTCTGTTGATGACGACTGCTAGCAGATGCGGGTTTACGAATCGGCTTGGCGGGCTCCGGCGGAAGCGAGCTGATCTCTTGAACCACGCTGGCGGCTTTCGCTTCGATCTCCCGCTTCAGCGCTACATAGTCTGTTTCCGAAAGCTTGCCCGCTTGAAAATCGAACTCGAGATCGGCGACCTCGTTGCGCAAGCGAAGTCGTTCTCGCAGCAGCCGCGCTTTTTGGCTGTCGTCGTCGAGATCCGGCTGAGGAAATTCGTTCCCGAGCGGCTCTCCAGTGAATGGCTGCGACAGCGCACGTTGGATCGATCGATCAGAAATTGCGCCGTTCTTCCTGACCCAGCGCCGGACTACCCAGAGCGCGGCAATGACCCCAAGGGCGAGAACGACGTAGGGTAAGATCCAGAGCAGCGCGCTGAAGCCGGTGGTTCTTGGTTTCAGGAGCACCCATTCGCCGTATTTCGAAACGAAAAATTCTTTGATCTGTTCCGGCGATTTGCCGGCCTGGAGCTGCTCGCGCACGATGGCGCGCATCTGTTGTGCCATCTCCGAAGGTGAGTCGGCGACGGAAAGATTCTGACAAACGACGCAACGAAGCTCAGCGGAAATTGCGCGCGTCTGGTCTTCCAGATCCGAAGCCGGCGCAGCTTCCAGACGATGAACGATGCTGCCTAACAGGAGAAAAAGGGCAAGGATTATGCGCGCTCTGGTCACCTTCATTTTACAGCCGAATAGTCGCCCTTGCCTTCCTGAGCGCTGACGATACCCTTTGCGGCCTCTTCCAGTTTGCTCACGACCAGAGCGGCGCGAATCCCGCCCACGTGCTTGTAAGTAATGCGTCCCTGCGGGTCGATAAAAAAACTTTCCGGAATGCCCCAAGTGCCGTAGTCCACGGCAATCTTAGCTGCCTCGTCCGTGCCATTGGGATAGGTTATATTGAACTCCTTCAAAAACTCGAGGGCGTTTTGATCCGTGTCCTGCACCGCCACTCCGACAAAGACCATGTTGTTGTCTCTAATTTTCTGCCATGCCGCCTCTAAGTCGCGGGCTTCCTCTCGACACGGTACGCACCAGGAAGCCCAAAAATTCAGAAACACGGCCTTGCCGCGTAGGTCGTCAAGACTCAGTTTGCGGCCGTCGAAGAGCTTCAGCGTAAACGGCGTCGCCGGTTTGGCGAGCAGCGGCGAAACAATATAGTGTGCATCGCGCGTGAAACCATAGGCGAGCAATGCCAGGAGTGGGCCGATCATTAGGAGCGTAAGAATCATGCGACGGACAGGCATTTAATTCTCGCTACGCTCGGAATAGCAGATTTCAGATTTCACATTGTAGAAACTGATCATTTTAGATCTCGTGCGATTCAGAGGCTCGGTATGCTTGGAATCGCACGCAATAATTTTAAAAATCAGAAATCGCATGGCGCCGCCGACGCCGCTTTACCAATTGGCGAGATGCAGATCAAAGTGCCGAAAGCGATGACAAACCCCCCGATCCACATCCAGATCACCAACGGACGGACCAGCACTTTCAAGGTGGCCTGATTGCGGTCCACCTGGCTGAAGCCTGAGAGAATCAAATAAATATCTTCAGTCAGGCTGCTTTGGTGTACGGCGCGGCCAATGGGCGATTGCTGACTCGGAAAGAATTTCAGCGCCGGTCGTAGCGTGCCGTTGTCGTTGCCGTTGTGAAAGACATGAAACGCGCCCTCGACGCGAAAATGCGTCGGCTGCTGTGAACCGCTCAGCCCGGCGAACTGAATCCGATAATTGCCGACCTGGAGCTGCTGATTGAGCGACATGGTCGCTTCCTTTTCGACGCTGTAGGACATCGAGCCGGCGATGCCCATCATAATCAGCACGATACCGAGGTGAACAATAAAGCCTCCATACCGGCGTTGATTGCGGCGCGCCAGTGTGACCAAACCGCGAATGATCCCTTCGCCGGCGATGCGCCGCCGCGCACGCAACGCCAGTGCCGTGTCATACAAGATGCTGAACGCGACGAAGGCCAGGAGCGTAAAACCCAGCAGCGGCATGAAGTCGCGGACTTTCCACGCGAACAAACCGAAACCGAGCAGCAACGCCGCTGCCGCCGGCCAGGTGAAGTTGCGCTTTAGATTGTCCCAAGAAGCGCGCCGCCAGGCGATAATCGGACCGACGGCCATCAAAAAAACCAGAAACAAAAAGAGCGGCACGGTCACGGAGTTAAAATAGGGCGCTCCCACACTCACTTGAACACCGGCTACAGCTTCAGAGATCAGCGGAAAAACCGTCCCAAGAAAAATTGTGAAGAGCGCCGACATCAGGACAATGTTGTTGAGCAAAAAAGCCGATTCGCGGCTAACCATCGAATCGAGCTCGGGTTGCTCTTTGAGCAGATCGGCGCGATAGGCGACAAGACCAAACGAGCCGAGCAGGATCACGGCAAGAAAGCCGAGAAAAAATCCCCCCACCGGTCCGGACGAAAACGCGTGAATCGAGGAAAGAATTCCAGAGCGGGTGAGAAACGTGCCGAAGATCGTCAGACTGAAGGCGACGATGATCAACGATAAGTTCCAAACCTTCAGCATGCGCCGTCGTTCCTGGACTTGAATCGAGTGCAAAAACGCCGTTGCCGGGAGCCACGGCATGAACGCAGCATTTTCCACCGGATCCCACGCCCAGTAACCGCCCCAGCCGAGAACATGATACGACCACCACGCGCCGACCAGATTGCCCGCGGTTAAAAAGAACCACGCGGTAATCGTCCAGCGTCTGGTGCTGACGATCCAGGCTTCGTCGAGTTTGCCGACGATCAGTGCCGCCATGGCGAAGGCATACGGCACGGTGAGACCGACGAAACCGGTATAAAGCAGCGGTGGGTGCGTCATCATGTTGGCGTCCTCGAGCAGCGGGTTCAAGCCGCGGCCGTCGGGCGGGATGGGAGAAATCGTTTCGAAGGGATTCGATAAGAAACCAACGACGCCGAGAAAAAACGCCGAAACGATGCAAAAAATCATGATCACCCATGGGAGCGTGTCGTTGTGACGATCGCGGTAGAGCCATGCCACCACACCGGAGAAGATGATGAGTATCCACTCCCAGAGCAGCAGCGATCCTTCCAGCGCGCCCCACAAACCAGTGATTCGATAGTAAACCGGCGTCGCCCGGGTCGTGTTGAAGGCGACGTATTTGATCGAGAAGTCGGTTGTCACAAGCCCATAGATGAGGGCTGTAGCTGCCACAGTCACCAGGAAGAACTGCGCGAGAATCGCCAGCCGCGCGACTGTCAAATAGCGCGGATCGTCGGAGCGCGCCGCGACGATAGGGCTTGCGATGCCACCGAGCGCCGCAATGAACGCCAGCAGAATGGATGTATGACCTAAAGCGGCGGTCACCGGGAGACGGTTTCCTTGGCGGGAATAAAACTATTGCTGGCTGGGTGCGTTTCGCTGCGGGGGCTGTACTCTTCCGCGTGTTTGGCCATGATGGTGGTGGCATGAAAGACGCCGTCGCTGCCGATCCGTCCTTCGACAACCGCGCCTTTTCCCTCGGTAAACAAGTCCGGCGGCACGCCTTTGAAGTAGACGGGAAATGTGCCGTTGCCGTCGGTGAGCTCGAAGCGGTAAGTCAGATTTTGCAGATCTTTATGCAGCGAGCCTTTGACGACCATACCGCCCATGCGCACGAACTTGCCTTGCATGGAGCTTTCTTCGGCGCGCAATTCTGAAGGCATCTTGAAATAAACCATCGCTTCCTTCATGCCGCCGACAATTAAATACGAGATCGCGGCAAGAATCACGCATCCGCCGATTAAAAACCTTTTACGTTTGCTCATGTTCCTCGAGCGTCTGCGCCGATGTGAGCGCACTCAACTCCATCTGCGCTTTTCTGTAACGCCTCTTCAAGAAAAAAAAGTACACCACGATGACACTCCAGACAATGCCGTACGCCAGCGCAACAAAACTCCAGTGTTCCATCAAGCGCTTTGCTCCAGACGCCGCATTCTGATTTCATCGCGGATTTCGCCCAAGCGGTAGCGCAACGACAACAAATAAAACAGCAGGAGCAGGAAGGCCACGATGTTGATCAGTAGAGGAATCAACAGCGGCCAGGCGATATTTTCCCAGGGTGCTTTGTTGGGCTGAAGGATCGATGGCGGTTGATGCAATGTGCGCCACCAGTATACCGACATATGGATCAGCGGAATGTCGAGAAATCCGATGATGCCGAGCACGGCGGCCGCCGACGCGGCGCGATTTTCGTCTTCGATGAGTGAGCGCAGCATCAAATAACCGGTGTAGATCAACAACAGAATCGCGGTGAGCGTCAGGCGGGCATCCCATGTCCACCATACACCCCAGGTCGGCCGCCCCCAGATCGAGCCTTCGATAATCGTCAACGCCGTAAACAGCACACCGATTTCGGCCGCCGAGTGGGCGAGGATATCGTCGCGTTTTTCCCGTTTCCACAAATACATGCAGCTGCCGATAAAAACGAGAAAATAGGATAGATAGGCGGTCAAAATGCTCGGCAGATGCAGGTACATGATGCGCTGAACTTCGCCTTGATAGGCGTCCGGCGGCGCAATCACCAGCCCCCAGTAGAGGCCGACAACGATGGCGCTCAGCGACAAAGCGCCAAGAATCCCTCTCCGTTTTCTTACTGGGTGAGGAGCTGGCACGGCGTCAACCTTCAATGACTCGATCAAAAATCAATATGCCCACCGTCACGAATATCACGTCAAAACCGAGAAGCAGCCGCAGCCATGACGCCGCAGCGCCGAGATCGCCGGCGCTCATAATATTTTCCATGCAGCGAATCGTCGCCAGAATCACGGGAATCATCAGCGGGAAAAGCACCAGCGGCAACAAAAGCTCACGGGCCCGCGCCCGGAGCGTGACGGCCGACATAATGGTTCCCAAAACACAAAAGCCGACGGTGCCTAATAAGGTAACTAGAAATAGTTGCGGTAGCAAATTCCACCCGTGCAGATTGAACAGAATCCAGAAAAGCGGCATCACGACGAGTTCCACCAGCAACATCAGAAACAGATTGAAACAACTCTTGGCGAGAAAGAGGGCGCCTCGGTCCAGCGGCGATAAAAGGAGCGCCTCGAGACAGTGATTCTCACGTTCCACCTGAAATAACTGCGTTAGCCCGAGGGTGCCGGTGAAAAGGAACGCGAGCCAGAGTAGTGCGGGCGCCATTTCGGCGACTTTGTCGGGAGGGAGATCGAACGAAAAATGAAACACGAACAGGAGCAGCGTCCCGAAAAAAAACATCGTGAGCAAACTGTCGCGGCGCCGCAACTCGAGCAGAAGATCTTTCCAGAACACAAGCGAGGTTTGCTTTAAGAGATTCATCGCTCTCCCTGCGGCAAAAATTCCCCGAAAGCGCGATCGAAGCTGGGCCAAGGCTGTCGCTTGACTTCGTTGAAGGTCAGGCGACCCTGTTTGAGGATGAGCGCGCGACTACAAAGTCTAAGCGCGCGCGAAACGTGATGCGAAGCCATGACGACAATACCGCTGTTCTCAATCTGGTGGCGAAGAAATTTTTCTAGCAGATCGATACCGCTGCCGTCCAGAACGCCATAAGGTTCATCGAGCAGCAGCAGGTCGGGCTGGAGAAGCTGCCATTTCGCGAGTGAAGCTCGGCAACGCATTCCACTGGAAAGATTGCCGACGAATTCCGCGCCGCGCTCGAGCAGCCCAACTTCTTGCAGAGCCGAGTCAATCATCTGCAAATCACATCGATCTCCGTACAGCGAGAGAAAAAAACTAAGATTCTCCCGGACAGTCAAATTGTCGTACAGGTGATCGGCGGGCATCAAAAGCCCGGTTCTCGGCCGTGAAAGCGACGCGAGCCGGGAGGTTCCATCGAAGCGGATCGAGCCTGAAGTCGGGGCAATCAAGCCGACAAGGAGTTTTAGCAGTGTTGTTTTCCCCGCGCCGTTGGGACCCAGTAAGGCGACCAAATCGCCCGACTCGAGTTCCACGCTGAAATCTCGGAGCGCCCAGAGAAAATTGTAGGCTTTGGATAATCTATCGACGCAGAGGCGCAATTTAGGTCCGATCGCAGATTGGGAGTTGTGCGAGTTTTTGAGTGCACCGACTATAGTTACCGGCAATCTCGGATTCAAGCGCCTGCTCAGTTTCGGCGCTAGTTTGAATTATTTCAGGAAGTCCCCTATTTAGGAGTTGCGCTGGTCGGTTGGTACCAAGGAGGAGTTAATGAATCCGCTCGTTACCGTTACCGGGTTTTGGGATGCTTTTGTGACAAAGATTGCAGTTTTTCTCCCAAATCTATTTTTCTCGATTGCGATTCTTCTGCTTGGCTGGGTCATTTGCAACGTCATCAAACGAATCGTCGTGCGTGTTCTGAAGCTCTGTCAGTTCGATGCCCTGGCGGAGCGCGCCGGTATCAAGCAAATTCTCGAGCGCGGCGGCATCCGGCAAGCGCCTTCGGACATCATAGGTCTATTGACATTCTGGTTCCTGTTCTTGATCGCGATTGTGACCACTTTAGAAACCCTCAATCTGAGCGGCGCGACCGACACGTTGCACACCATCTATCTTTATATTCCGAAAATCGTTGCCGCGCTGGTGACTCTCATTCTCGGACTTTACTTTGCCAACTTTTTGGAAACGGTCACTCGGACTTCGTGCGCCAATGCTGGCCTGGATGCGGCGGCGTCGATTGGCCGCGCCGCTTATATCGGTACCACGATTTTTGTCGTTGCCGGTATTTTCGAGATTCTCGACATCGCCTCAGAGATCGTGATCTGGGCATTCATTTTGGTTTTTGGCGCAGTCTGTTTGGCCTTGGCCCTGGCCTTCGGTTTGGGCGGCCGAGACGTTGCGGCACGCTACCTCGAAAGATGGCTGGAGCAAAAGAAAATCGAGAAAATCGAATAGTTAAAGTAACTTGACTCGCCGCAAGCAATCAGCTAGTTTCGATCAGTTCAAAAAAATTTTTTTACGCGAATAGCCTAAGGGGTGAGTTTCACCGAGGCCCTTAGGCTATTTTTGCAGGTGAGGAGAATATGGCCGAGTACAAAGTCGTAAAGGTCCCGAAGGACGGTGCCAAAATCACCATGGGAGCCAACAAACAGCTCCAGGTTCCCGACAACCCGATTATTCCGTTCATCGAAGGGGATGGAACAGGCCGAGATATCTGGCGCGCATCAGTGCGCGTCTTCGATTCAGCCGTGGAAAAGGCCTACAAAGGAAAAAAGAAAATTCGCTGGATGGAGGTTTACGCCGGGGAGAAGTCTTTCAAGCAGTATAATAGCTGGCTGCACGAAGAGACGGTGCCCGCGTTTTCGGAATTTCTCGTCGGCATCAAGGGTCCGCTGACCACGCCTATCGGCGGCGGCATGACCTCGCTCAATGTCGGCCTGCGCAAGCTGCTCGATCTTTACGTCTGTCAACGGCCGATACGCTATTTCAACGGTGTGCCTTCGCCGGTCAAACATCCCGAATACGTCGACATGATCGTGTTCCGGGAAAACACCGAAGATATTTACACCGGCATCGAGTTTCCCAACGGCACCGAAGCCAACGCCAAATTCAAATCTTTGGTCAAAGATAATTTTCCCAAAGAGTATGCCAAAATTCGTTTCCCCAATACGGCTTCGATCGGATTGAAGCCGGTATCGGTGGAAGGCACCGAACGGTTGGTGCGTGCGTCGATTCAGTGGGCACTCAAGAACAAGCGCAAGAACGTGAACTTCGTCCATAAGGGCAATATTATGAAGTACACCGAGGGCTCCTTCATGGAATGGGGCTATGCTCTCGGCAAACGCGAATTTCGCCACGACGTGGTCTCGGAACGTGAGTCATGGATCCTGGGCAACAAAGAGGCCAATCCTAAGTTGAGCGTGGAAGACAACGCCAAAATGATTGATCCCGGATTCGAGATGATGTCGCCAGCGCAGCAGAACGATATCAAAAAAGAAGTGGAAGAAGCGCTTAAGCTCTGGCCGACGCACGGTGATGGCAAGTGGAAGTCAAAATTGATGCTTAAAGACTCCATTGCCGATGTGACGTTGCAATTTGTATTGATCCGGCCAAAGGACTACGACGTCATTGCCACCTGTAATCTCAACGGCGATTACCTCTCGGATGCTTTGGCTGCGCAGGTCGGTGGAATCGGTATTGCTCCGGGCGCAAACATCAATTACGAGACCGGCCACGCGGTGTTCGAAGCCACGCACGGCACTGCGCCGAAGTACGCTGATCTCGATAAGGTCAATCCGGGTTCGGTGATTCTTTCCGGCGAAATGATGCTGCGTTACATGGGCTGGTCGGAAGCCGCCGATCTGATCATCAAGGGTATCGAGGGGGCGGTAAACGCCAAAACAGTGACCTATGACTTTGAGCGGCTCATGCCGGGCTCGAAGCTGGTCAGCTGCTCAGGTTTCGGCGATGCGATCATTGCTAATATGCAATAGCGCTGCTGGCCTTTAGGTGCCAGGTTTCAGGTGGTAAGCTTTTCGAATAGCGGGAGAGTTATGGCTAGGAAGAGGATCGCGCTGGTCGGCGCAGGGAATATCGGCGGCTCCATGGCACACTTGGCGCTGCTCAAAGGGCTCGGTGACGTGATCATGTTCGATGTCATCGAGGGACTCCCTCAGGGTAAAGCACTCGATCTGTCGCATGCCGGACCGGTAGAAGGATTCGATGGCAACGTCATTGGGACAAACAAGTATGACGACATTGCCGGGGCCGACGTTTGCATTGTGACTGCAGGCATTGCCCGCAAACCCGGCATGAGCCGGGATGACTTGCTCGGCACCAACGCCAAAATACTGAGTTCAGTAGCGGACGGCATTAAAAAGCATGCGCCGGATTCTTTCGTTATCGTGATCACCAACCCGCTCGACGCGATGGTGACGTTGATGCAGCGCGCCTTGGGCTTTCCAAAAAATCGCGTCGTTGGTCAATCGGGAATTTTGGATTCGTCGCGCTATCGCTCTTTTGTCGCGAGGGAACTGAACGTTTCGGTCAAGAGCGTGCAAGCGATGGTTTTGGGCGGCCATGGCGATGATATGGTGCCGGTCCGCAGTTCCTGTTTGGTCGGCGGCATACCTGTAGATAAACTTATTCCGGCCAAGCGGCTCGACGAAATCGAGGCTCGTGTACGCAATGCAGGCGGCGAAGTGGTGGCGTTGTTAAAAACTGGCTCGGCGTATTTTTCGCCAGCGTCCGCGGCGATCCAGATGACCGAAGCTTATCTTTTCGACAAGAAAGAGATCCTTCCTTGTGCGGCATTGCTGGAGGGCGAGTATGGCGTTACCGGCTACTACTTCTGTGTGCCGGTAATCATAGGCGCCGGTGGGGTCGAGAAAATCATCGATCTCAACTTGAGTGCCGGAGATAAGAAGGCCTTCGACGAATCGCTCAACCATGTCAAAGACATCGTCCAGGCGATGAATCGTGTGCTGGGCGTTGCGTAGCACGGTAGAGTTCCAGTCGCTGAGACCCTGAGGCTAAGCGTAGTCTAGCCTTAGGGTCTCGCTTTTTGCGGTCCGAAAGCGATGAACATCCACGAGTTTCAAGCAAAGGAAATCCTCAGACGTTTCGGGGTAGCCGTGCCGCGAGGAATGGTCGTTACCACTGCGGCGGAGGCCCAAGCCGCAGCCCAGCAGCTTGGCGAAGGAGTGACTGTCGTCAAGGCGCAAATTCACGCCGGTGGCCGCGGCAAAGGTGGCGGCGTAAAGGTGGTTAAGAGCCCACAAGAGGCTGCGGAGAAGGCGCGCCAGATGCTGGGCAAAAATCTCGTGACGCACCAAACCGGCCCGGAAGGCCGGCAAGTCCGGCGAGTTCTGGTGGAACAGGGCGTGGAAATCGAGCGGGAACTCTATCTCGCCATGGTCTTGGACCGCGCGCAGTCCCGGGTGACAGTGATTTGCTCGTCTGAAGGAGGCGTTGAAATCGAGGAAGTCGCCGCGAAAACTCCGCAAAAGATCTTAAAGGAAACTGTCGATCCGGTGATCGGGCTGGCGACGTTTCAATGCCGACGCTTAGCCTTCGCATTGAATATCCCAGCGGAGCTAATCGGCAAAGCCGTAGCGGTCATGCAGGGCCTTTACCGAGCCTTTGAGGAAACTGACGCTTCGCTGGCCGAGATTAACCCACTGATTATCACCAAGGACGGGCAGATCATGGCGTTGGACGCCAAAATGAACTTCGACAGCAATGCTTTTTTTCGACAAAAAGAAATTGTCGCGCTGCGTGATCTTGATGAAGAAGACCCACGCGAAGTCGAGGCGAGTCAGTACGATCTCTCCTATATTTCCTTGGACGGCAATATCGCCTGTATGGTCAATGGTGCCGGCCTGGCAATGGCGACCATGGACATCATCAAGCATTATGGCGGCGAGCCGGCAAATTTTCTCGATGTCGGCGGCGGCGCTGATCAGGAAAAGGTCGCTGAGGCTTTCAGGATTTTGCTGGCCGATTCTCGAGTGCGCGGCGTCTTGATCAATATTTTCGGCGGGATCATGCGTTGCGACGTTCTCGCGCAGGGCGTGGTCGATGCCGCGCGCGAATTGAAGATCACCGTCCCGCTGGTCGTGCGAATGCAGGGGACGAATGTAGAACAGGGAAGGCAGATCCTCGAAGGATCGGGACTGACCATCATTTCTGCCGACACGATGGCGGAAGCGGCGGAGAAGATCGTCAAGGCAGTAAAGCAATTTTAGATTTTGGATTTTTGATTTCGCTTGAGGAAGACACTGAAGTCCGACAATCCAAAATCCAAAATCGGAAATCCAAAATAGAGCGATGTCGATTCTGATCAATAAGAACACCCGGGTGCTGACTCAGGGAATCACTGGCTCAACGGGGCAGTTTCATACGCGCGCGTGCAAAGAGTATGGCACGCAAATGGTGGCGGGCGTAACGCCCGGAAAAGGCGGCGCCTCATTCGAGGGTATCCCGATCTTCGATACGGTCGCGCGAGCGGCGAAGGAAACCGGCGCCAATGCCAGTGTCATCTACGTGCCGCCCCCGTTCGCGGCCGATGCGATTCTGGAAGCCGTTGACGCCGATATCGCGTTGGTTATTTGTATCACCGAAGGCGTCCCTGTGCGCGACATGGTAAAAGTGAAGCGCTATCTCGAAGGCCGAAACTCGCTGCTGCTGGGTCCCAACTGTCCGGGGACGATAACACCGGGCGAATGCAAAATCGGCATTATGCCTGGTCACATCCACAAACCCGGCGGCATCGGCGTAGTTTCGCGCAGCGGCACGCTAACCTATGAAGCAGTGGATCAACTCACACGCTTGGGTATGGGGCAATCCACCTGCGTTGGGATCGGCGGCGATCCTGTGCATGGATTGGAATTTGTCGACGTTTTGAAAATGTTCAATGACGATCCGCACACCACCGGTGTTGTCATGATTGGCGAGATCGGCGGCAGCGCCGAGGAAGAAGCCGCGGTGTGGATCAAAGCGAACATGAAAAAACCGGTAGCGGGTTTCATTGCGGGGCAAACGGCGCCCTCGGGAAAGAGAATGGGGCATGCGGGCGCGATCATTTCGGGTGGAAAAGGGACCGCAAGAGAAAAGATCTCGGCCATGACGGCAGCGGGAATTCGCATGGCGTCATCGCCGGCAACTATTGGGAGCACGATGCAGGAGGCGATATCAGTCAAATGAGCGTCGAGCGAACTCTATCGATCATCAAACCGGACGCGGTGGGCAGAAATCTGATCGGCGAAATTTTACGCCGATTCGAGGCGTCCGGACTCAGAATCGCCGCTGGAAAACTCCTGCGGTTGTCGCCCGAACGCGCGCAAGCTTTCTATGCGGTGCATAAAGAAAGGCCCTTCTTTGCGAGCTTGTGCGCCTATATGTCCTCGGGACCGATCTTCGTTTCGATTCTCGAGGGTGAAAAGGCGATCGCAAAAAATCGTGAGATTATGGGGGCCACGGATCCAGCGAAAGCGGCACCGGGAACCATACGCAAAGACTGTGGCAAGGATGTGGAACAGAACGCGGTACATGGCTCCGATGGGCCGGAAACTGCAGCGAGCGAGATCGCCTTTTTTTTCAGGCCTGACGAAATCGTTTGACGCCCGCCTCTCCCGTTCTGTCGCAATCCGGATCCTATATTGTCGTTATAGATAATTGACGTGAAGCCGAACATCGCAGATTTGAGTTTGAAGGAGCTGTCCCGGTTCCTGACCGAGCAAAATCATCCGATTTATCGGGCCAAGCAGATCTGGCAATGGTTGTTTCAGAAGCGCGCAACGACCTTTGAAGAGATGACCAATCTACCGCGGGACTTGCGCGAACGATTGAGTGACTATTTCGTTATCGGCCGGCTGCAGATCTTGCGCCGCGCCGAATCGCACGACGGTACGGTCAAGTTTTTGTTCGGGCTGGCAGATGGCGAGAGCATCGAAAGTGTGTTGATTCCGGAGGCGACCCGATTGACGCTTTGCATCTCGACGCAAGCCGGCTGTGCGTTCGGCTGCGTGTTTTGCGCCACGGCTGTGCTGGGGCTCAAACGAAACCTCACTTGTAGCGAGATCGTCGATCAGGTCCTGGAGGTGAGCCGTACGCTTATTGATGAGCGCCGCATCACGCACGTCGTGCTGATGGGCATGGGCGAGCCTTTGGCCAATTACGATCAGACATTGCG
>Ga0207645_10000799_pt1 | contig 26402 bp, 21 predicted proteins | sample KBSM53metaG_FD_184331 | JGI IMG/M metagenome (GOLD analysis project Ga0207645, IMG submission 184331) | Miscanthus rhizosphere microbial communities from Kellogg Biological Station, Michigan, USA - KBS M5-3 metaG (SPAdes) (version 2) | ecosystem: Host-associated > Plants > Roots > Rhizosphere >...
TCGTCGTCCAAACTCTGCAGCAGATCCATACAAGGTTGCGGCACGTATTATCAAAACGGTAAAACCGATCAAACCATAATCGAACTTTTTTTCGATTCATAAATAATCCCCCATCAAACAGATGGGGGATTTGTTTCAAAAACGGATTACCGGTTATAAAGCTCAACCGGCATCCAACAAATAAATCGATACGCTATTCATCTATATTTGCGATGCAAAAAAAGAATTTCAGTATGTCTATCAGGTTTGACGCCATCAATAAATTAAAGGCTTCCGCACAAACTAAAGTGCAGGGTTCTCCGAAAATTACTGCCATCTTCGGAGAAAGTGTTTTTAACACCCAAACTGCGCGTAAGCATCTCAGTGATGAAGCATTTAAAAGTCTGCAGGGGTCTATTAAAGCCGGTCAGAAACTTGATCGTAGTGTCGCCAACCAGATTGCAAACGGAATTCGTGCATGGGCAGAAGCAAAAGGAGTAACCCATTTTACGCATTGGTTTCAGCCGTTAACAGGTAGTACCGCAGAAAAGCATGATTCTTTTTTCACCATTAAAAGCGACGGTACACCGATTGAACAATTTGACGGCGATGCATTGATTCAGCAGGAACCCGATGCATCTTCTTTTCCCAGCGGTGGTCTACGGGCAACATTTGAGGCCCGCGGTTATACTGCATGGGACCCCTCCTCACCTGCTTTTATTATGGAAATTGGTGAAGGCAAAACATTGTGCATCCCCACGATTTATGTTTCTTATACCGGCGAATCGCTCGACTATAAAGCTCCTTTATTAAAGGCACTTGAAGCACTGAATAAAGCTGCAGTAGACGTTTGTAATTATTTTGATAAAAATATCACGCATGTTACTGCTACGCTGGGTTGGGAACAGGAATATTTTGTAATAGATGAAGGACTTTTCAATGCAAGACCTGATCTGATCCTTTGCGGACGCACGGTATACGGACATAGCTCCGCAAAAAATCAGCAATTGGAAGATCACTATTTCGGGTCAATTCCGGAAAGGATTTATACCTATATGCGCGACTTTGAAGAAGAATCTTATAAGTTAGGAATTCCTCTTCGCACCCGTCACAACGAAGTGGCTCCCGCTCAATTTGAATGTGCACCTATTTTTGAAGAAGTAAATCTCGCGGTTGACCATAATACCTTATTGATGGACGTTATGGCAAGAGTTGCATCGCGACACAATCTTCGTGTGTTGCTGCATGAAAAACCGTTTGCCGGTATCAATGGCAACGGCAAACACAATAACTGGAGCATGGCCACCGATACCGGCGTCAATCTGCTCGCACCGGGTAAAACACCGAAGACCAACCTGATGTTCCTGACATTTTTTGTCAACACAATAAAAGCCGTTCATGATTATGCCGATATACTGAGAGCTTCTATTGCATCTGCGCCTAATGATCACCGTTTGGGAGCGAATGAAGCACCACCGGCAATTATTTCTGTATTTATAGGACAAGATCTCACCAAAGTACTTGAAGATATAAAAGAACGGGTTGGCGATAAATTTGACGAGCAGGATGAAAGCATGCTGAAAATAGACATTCACAAAAGCATACCTGAACTGTTGTTGGATAACACCGACCGCAACCGCACCTCTCCCTTCGCCTTTACCGGAAATAAATTCGAATTCAGAGCCGTCGGTTCTTCTGCAAACTGCGCAAATCCTATGACCGTTCTTAATGTAATTGTTGCGGAAACATTAAAGCGGTTTAAAAATGATGTGGATGCTTTGATTGAAAAAGGTGAAAAAAAAGAAATAGCTATCATGCATACGATTCGCGAGTATATTGTTAGCAGCGAAAAAGTATTGTTTGAAGGCGATGGGTATAGCGAAGAATGGCAGAAAGAAGCGGCTAAAAGGGGTTTGGCCAATGTAAAGACGACTCCATTGGCTCTTGATGCAATGATAACAGATAAAGCTCTCCAGCTTTTTGAAGATAACAATGTATACACGCATATAGAACTGGAAGCACGCCATGAAATTGAATTGGAAAAATATATTAAGAAGGTCCAGATAGAAAGCCGCATTATGGGTGAACTGGCAACCAGCCATATTTTGCCGGCAGCGATACGTTATCAGAATTTACTTATCAGTAACATCAGGGGATTAAAAGATCTTGGCTTTGAAGAAAGCGCTTATAGTAATCAAAAACAAATTCTCGATAAAATTGCTGAGCTTATCAATAAGACCAGCGAGCTGGTGGAAAAAATGATTGCTGCGAGAAAAGTTTGTAATGGTATTGATAATACCCGCACAAAGGCTATTGCATATCAAAGCCAGGTAAAAGACACTTTCTTTGATGCTATTCGTTACAATGTTGATAAACTCGAACTTTTGGTTGATGATAAAGAATGGTATTTGCCTAAATACCGGGAAATGCTATTTTTGAGATAAATTATTAAAGCTTTTCTAGCTTCGAAGACTGACAAGGAGAAGCGACCCTTCCGGGAAACTGGAAGGGTTTTTTATTTCATATTTGCTTTCATTACTCTCAAAACATTCTCACCTAATATTTTACGTATAGATTTTTCTTTATATCCTCTTTTAATTAATTCTTCAGTTATCAACGGGTAATGCGTAACATCATCCATATCGACCGGCAATGATGTTACACCATCAAAATCGGAGCCTATACCAACGTAATCGTCGCCCACCAATTTTACAATATAATCAATGTGATCGATCAATTGTGAAAGGGAGGGCCTGTACGGGCGAAGTTGTAAAGCAATTGCTTCTTCAAGCTTTCTATGTACCGCCGCAGAATCAGGATAAATATTCTTCAACGAATCTTCCAGGTGTTTTGAATTCTTTTCCAGCTTCGATTCCATTTCAGCAAATTCTTTACCGACAAAACCTGCATTAAAATTTACACAGATCACACCGCCGTTTTTGGCAACTGCTTTTATCTGATCGTCTTTTACATTTCTGAATACGGGGCAAATCGTATACACAGAACTGTGAGAAAGCAGCACCGGCTTATTCGTAGTTGCGATCGCATCATAAAATGTTTGCTCGCCGGTGTGTGAAAGATCAACCAATATTCCCAATTCATTCATCCGGTGCACGATCTGTTTGCCCAACTCAGTAAGCCCTTTGTGTTTCAGACTGTCACCATGTTGCGTCTCATCTCTTGCACTTGTTGCCCAGTCGGTACTATTATTCCATGTCAGCGTCATGTAGCGCATACCACGATTGTAGAGTGTATCTAATTTATGCAAATCGCTTTCAATCATGTGCCCGCCTTCAACACCGATGAGTGCGACCAGCTTATTTTTTTTGATTCCTGTTTCGACGTCTTTGTATGTTTTTGCGAGAATCATTTTATCATTATTTCTTTTCGCTATTGCATCAAGCGAATCAATTTCCTGGTTAGCATCTTTATAAAAGCCTTGTTTATTTCTTGGCGTTTCCCCTGTCCAGACTGAAAAAAATTGCACATCCAAACCTCCTTCTTTCCAGCGCACGAGATCACTATGCCCCGTGGAAAGACGTCGTGAAATATCCAATCCATCAAGAACAGAAGAAGAAAGTATATCATTATGCGTGTCTACGAGCACCGATTTGAAATGAATATCGTTTTTGCTTTGGGAAAATCCGGATAATGAGACAAACAATATTATACAACAGAAAAGCAATTTTCTCATGTGGTCTTGTTTTTACGAATATAAAAATATAACCGCAAAGGACGCAGACTCTTTTAATTAGAGCGATTAAATTTGTAACGAATGAAATACAGTATCGATCCCTCCATAATAACACTGAAATCAATCAAGGTCACTTTTTTTGAAATGCACAACCGACCACCGGCATTCCAGGAAAAAAGCAATGTGGCTTTTCGTTCGCTACAAAAGCCAATCAGCGCTGAAACATATCTCTTTTACTATTCGCAGGTTGGTAAAGAATATTCCTGGCTTGACAGAATGGTGATGGATGAGAACGAGCTATTGAAACTTATTAATGCCTCCAATATAGAAATATTTGCCATGCATGTAAACGATGAACCTGCAGGCTTTGCAGAGTTCGCGATAGAAGAAAAGTACGTCGAAATTGTTTATTTCGGCTTATTGCCCGCATTTATCGGGAAAGGACTTGGCAAGTATGCTCTCAATTGGACAATAAACAAAGCATGGAGTTATAATCCTAAATGGATTCAGTTAAACACTTGTGAACTGGATCATGCACATGCAATATCCAACTACAAACGCCGCGGGTTTGAAGAAGTAAAGACTGAAATACAACAACGAAAAGTCATTGCAAAATAAAAATGGTTCCGATTGGAACCAATATTGTTGATGTACGGACTAAAGATCAACGGAGCGTCGCAAGGGAAGATGCCATGAAATACCAAAGCTGGTATCATCAATACCTTGTCAACTCCGGTTGCACTTCATCGATATAAGAAAGGATACCGCCTTTCAGATTATACAAATTGTCAAATCCAAACTTATCCTGAAGTTCCTGGATAGCCTTTGCACTGCGGCCTCCCACTTTACAATGAATAATTACTTTTTTGTCTCTTGCAATACGGTCAGCATTAGCCGAAACGGTACCAAGTGGTATTAACTCAGCGCCAATATTCACTATATCATATTCGTGCGGCTCGCGAACGTCAATCAACTGAAACGGTTCACCACTTACTTCCAGGTCATACAATTCCTGCGCGGTTACTTCTTTCACCGTAGTCTTTGCATCGTTCTTTAATCCGCAGAATTGTTCGTAGTCTATTAACTGCGTAATGGTTGGATTCGTTCCATTTAACGGATTACCGGGATTACGTTTGATCTTAAATGTTCTCGATTCAAAATTCAATGCGTCGAAAATATAAAAGCGCCCGTTTAATAGTTCACCTACACCCGTTATTACTTTAATCACTTCCAGGGCCTGCAGGCTACCAATTATACCGGGCAATACACCCAGAACACCACCTTCAGCACAACTAGGCACCAGGCCCGGAGGCGGAGGAGTTGGATAAAGATCGCGATAGTTAGGACCTACTTCGCCTTTTTCGTTTTTATAATTGAATACTGAAACCTGTCCTTCAAACTGAAAAATTGATGCATATATATTGGGTTTATCCAACAATACACACGCATCATTCACAAGATAACGTGTCGGAAAATTATCAGTACCGTCTGCTACTACATCATACTGGCGAATGATACCCAACGCGTTTTCAGATGATAGTCTCGCATTATGAACAACTATATCAATGTATGGATTCAGCGCTTCGAGCCTGTCGCGTGCCGCTTCCGCCTTTAACTGGCCAACTTCATTTACACCAAACAATACCTGCCGTTGAAGATTACTATCATCCACCACATCAAAATCCACAATACCGATAGTGCCAACACCTGCTGCAGCAAGGTATAAAAGTACCGGGCTACCCAAACCACCGGAACCAATCACCAATACTTTTGCGGCTTTAAGTTTTTTCTGCGCCTCCAATCCAAACTCAGGAATAATAATATGCCTGTCGTACCGTGCCAGTTCCTCTCTCGAAAATTTTATGTTTTCTGTTGACATATGTCTGTTATTTATTTGAATTATAAATTGCCTCCTGCGATTGCGGGAACAATACTGATCACAGAATCATCTTTTACCGAAGTATGTTCGTTTTGCAAATCACGGATATCATCATCACCCACAAATACGTTTACGAAAGAACGGATCTTCCCGTTTTCATCTAACAAATGCTTTTTTAAGTCCGGGAAATTGAAAGAAAGATCATTTACAATATCCTGTACATTACCTGCTTTTACATTTAACCTTGCTGTATTATTGGTAAACTTTCGTAAAGGCGTTGGAATAATTACTGTAGCCATTGTTTGTATGTATTTTAATTTAATTGTTGAACGATTATATTTTCTTCTTCGAATTGCTGCTGTTCATTTAGTTGCCATGAACGGATATGATCAAACTCGTTATTAATAACTGATAAAATGATGTAAGAAAAAAAAGGCTGCGCTGCTACCCTGTCATGTTCAGAAGGTATTGCAGGATGATTTGGATGCGAGTGGTAAACACCGATTAACTGAAGATCATTTTCCTCCGCAAACTGTTCTGCTTTCAAATAATCCTTTGCAGAAATCACGAACCTTCTTCTTTTATCACCTTCTTTCGCATTATTTACTACCTGGATTTTTGTGACCGTTCTGGAATTTGACTCCTCTTTGCCAAATAAAAAACCGCAGCATTCGTCCGGAAAAGTTTTTACCGCATCTCCAATCATATCATCCAGCGGCGTTTGTTCAACATTCAGCATATCTTATAAAAGCTTTTTTATTACTTCACTGTATTTGTCTGCATTATCAGGGAGAACGGTAACTATAGTTCCACGCTCCAGCTTGTTTGCCACACGAATGGCTCCTGCAATATTTGCTGCAGCTGATGGACTCAGCACTATACCTTCATATTTCGCCACTGCTTTAAGCATTTCGTACGCTTCTTCCGTACTCACATCAAAATTTTCATCCGCCACCGTTGCATCATAAATCGCAGGCACAACCGCAGTTTCAAGATGTTTCCAACCTTCCAATCCGTGCAATGCGGAATCAGGTTGCAATGAAGTAAGATGAATAGCCGGGATCAATTCTCTCAATCTTCTACCCGTTCCGGTAAACGTGCCTGTCGTACCGAGACCAGCCACAAAATGAGTAATATCGGGAAGGTCTTTTACTATCTCAACAGCCGTGGTATAATAATGCGCTTTCCAATTGTTATCATTTTTATATTGATCGGCATAAAAATATTTACCAGGGTGTTTTACAAAAAGCTCCTTTGCTACTTCCTGTGCACCATCCGTTCCTTCAAATCTTGAGGTGAGAATTATTTCAGCGCCTAATGACTGAAGTATTTCTTTTCGTTCTTTCGAAGCATTTTCAGGCAGGCAAAGAACAACCCGTATTCCAAGCTTCGCACCTATAGCGGCATATGCGATACCTGTATTACCACTGGTAGCATCCAGTAACGCACTGTTATGATTCAGTTCTCCGCTCTCAATTGCCCTCCTGATAATATTAAAAGCCGGACGGCACTTTACACTGCCAGACAATTGCTTCCACTCCTGTTTTGCAAAAAGCCTGACACCCTTCTTTGAAAATACTTTTGTCAATTGCAGTAACGGCGTATTGCCCACTTCTTTTGCCACTTCGTTAAGCTGAGCCTGCAATAAATAATCAGTTTTTTTATTTTCGGTTGCTATCATATACAACAAAAAAGCTCCACAATGTGGAGCTTTAGTTTTATTGTTAACAGTTGCCTGTTTAAACTCTTTGGTTACCGCCCACCGGAATAACCCTTTGTATGCTGTCCGCAACAACATGTACAACAACAAAGAGTATCTACGGTTTGAAATTTCATTGTTAAGAATCTGAGAACAAATATGCAAAACATTCTTTAGTCTACCAAGCCGGTAGTTTTATTTTCTGTCATAAAGCAGACATTTAACAATTATTATTCAATGCCTGGCCAGGAAGGCAATGAATTCATCATACCAAGTCCTTTTTCGGTCCTGGTCCAGCAATACGTTGTGCCTCCATTTGTTATAACCAAAAAATTTGCAGGTATGCTGATACCGTATCGCAAGGTCTGCTCAAGTACCGGTTCATCCATTTTTATTTCAGGCGACTTACATTCTGCTAACAGCCACGGCTGATGATCCCTGTTATAAACCAGTATGTCAAATCGCTTTTTCAATTCGCCGAGGTATATCTCCTTTTCGAGAGCAATCAGGGCGGAAGGATAACGTTGGACATTGATAAGATAATTTACAAAATTTTGTCTTACCCATTCTTCGTTTGTCAATACGAGCCATCGCTTGCGCAACGGATCGAAGAGAAAAGCTTGCCCGTTTTCCTTTTTAATCCGGAACGAAGGTTCGGGGTAATTGATCGTTATCACGGCAGCGAAAATAAATGTTTTAAATTGCGCATCATAATTGAGTACATGAAGACCAAACAAGAAATCGTTCAAAACTGGCTGCCGCGATACACAGGAGAAAAATTAGAGAATTTCGGCGAATATATCCTGCTCACCAATTTCAGCAACTATGTTGAATTGTTTGCCGATTGGCACAAGACGAAAGTTATAGGTGCACAAAGACCTATGCAATGTGCCACCTGGGACAATATTTCTATTATAAACTTTGGAATGGGAAGTCCGACCGCAGCAACAGTAATGGACCTGCTCACAGCAATTGAGCCAAAAGCTGTTCTTTTCCTGGGCAAATGTGGTGGTTTAAAAAAAAGAAATAAAATCGGGGACCTTATGTTGCCAATTGCGGCCATACGCGGAGAAGGTACCTCCGGCGACTATTTTCCACCCGAGGTGCCGGCAATGCCTGCATTTGCGTTACAAAAAGCTGTATCGACCACGATCCGCGATTATGCCGTAGACTATTGGACAGGCACGGTATATACAACCAACAGGCGGGTGTGGGAGCACGATGAAGAATTTAAAAATTACCTGCAAAAGATCAGGGCTTACGCCATTGATATGGAAACTGCTACCATATTCACAGTCGGCTTTTACAATAAAATTCCAACGGGGGCCCTGTTACTGGTAAGTGATCAGCCTATGATACCGGAAGGTGTGAAGACAGAATCCAGCGACAAAAATGTAACGGAAAAATTCGTGGAACGGCATTTAAAAATCGGCATCGATTCATTAAAGCAACTTATTAATAACGGGCTAACGGTTAGACACCTTCGCTTTTAAACAATTTATCATGAAAATATTAATCCTTATCACAGCTCTTTTGTCTGTCATGGGCACGAAGGATGGTTGCAAAAAATCCAAAGACAATACAGCTTATAAAGGCCGGCTTGAAATCAAAGGTATGTGCATGAACTACACAATTAAACTTCTTGCCGGCAACCTGGATACCTCTATGATAGAAAGTAAATGGATAGATGACAATACGAATAAATCTTATACGAATGTTTTTGCATTAGGCAGCCGTTGTTCATTTCCGGCAAGTATAGAACAAGGAGAAGAATTTCTATTTACCATTGATTCAACGACGGTGCAGAATTGCTCTGTTTGTCTCGCTTATTATCCGACACCTTCCAAACGTTTATCCATTAAGGTTATTGATAAATGAATGAAGATCTTCCTTTGTTAAGTATCAAAAATTTATCTGTTGATTTTATTTCAGAAAATAAAAAAACAACAGCTTTAAAAAATATTTCATTTTCGGTTAACAAAGGAGAAATTGTTGCGTTGGTTGGTGAATCCGGTTCCGGCAAATCAGTAACAGCTCTTTCAATATTACGCCTCATTCCCTCGCCTCCTGCAGTATACAGCAACGGCGAAATTATTTTTTCGGAAAATAATAAAGACGCTGTTAACTTATCAAAGATCCATCCCAAAGAATTAGAGCTTATCCGGGGTAACCGTATTTCGATGATATTCCAGGAACCAATGACTTCATTGAATCCTGTATTGAACTGCGGCACCCAGGTGATGGAAGCGATTCTGCTGCATAAAAAAATAACCGCAAAAAAAGCGAAGGAACTAACAATAGATTGGTTTGATAAAGTAAAGCTGCCGGATCCGGCAGCAATTTTTCGTCGATACCCACATCAATTAAGTGGTGGACAAAAACAGCGGGTAATGATCGCTATGGCCATGTGCTGTCATCCTTCTCTGCTGATATGCGATGAACCAACAACGGCACTTGATGTAACCGTACAGAAAACGATTTTACAACTTATCAAACAGTTGCAGCAACAAGAAGGCATGGGAGTAATATTTATTACACATGACCTTGGTATCGTTGCAGAAGTTGCCGACCGCGCAATTGTAATGTATAAAGGAGAGATTGTTGAAGAGAATTCTGTGCAAAATATAATTCAAAACCCGCAACACCCTTATTCGAAAGCGCTGCTCGCATGCAGGCCGTCGCTGCATAAAAAAGGAGAACGATTGCCTGTAGTCAGTGACTTCCCGGATCCAGGTGCAGCATCCTCTCAAACTAAGAATGGAAAAATTAATAAAGATTCATTACCGCACATGTCCTTTACCCAACCTGATACTAACGTTCTTGTATCAGTGAAAAATCTTTCGGTGGCTTTTCCCTCGCGAAAAAATTTGCTGGGAAAAACGTTACAGTATTTTCATGCTGTTGACAACGTGAGCTTTGACGTGTTTAGAGGTGAAACATTGGGTCTTGTTGGTGAATCCGGTTGCGGTAAAACGACATTAGGCAGGGCCCTGTTACGACTGATAGAGCCATCTTCAGGTAAGATTATGTATAATAACATTGATCTTACATCGAAAAAAGCCGATGAGCTGATGGCATTGCGAAAAGAGATCCAGGTTGTCTTCCAGGACCCTTATTCTTCATTGAATCCACGTCTTACAATCGGATCAGCGATTGCAGAGCCTTTAAAAGTTCATCACCTGACAAATGATGAAAGGCTTCGCAGAGAGCAGGTAATTATGTTACTTAACAAAGTAAACCTGCAAGCCGAACATTATGACAGGTATCCTCATGAATTTTCCGGCGGTCAACGACAGCGTATTGTTATTGCAAGAGCGCTGGCATTAAATCCTTCATTTATTATTTGCGACGAATCAGTGTCTGCTCTCGACGTGAGTGTGCAGGCACAGGTATTAAACCTGTTGAATGATCTGAAAAAAGAATTCGGGTTTACCGTAATTTTCATTTCGCATGATCTTTCAGTGGTCCGCTATATCAGCGACAGGATCATGGTAATGAAGTCGGGACAAATAATTGAAACCGGATCTGCTGACGAAGTTTATTTTAGCCCGAAAACCGGGTATACTAAAGCACTGATAAATTCAGTTCCCGGAAAATTGGTTAATTAATATTTACGCGTTATATCCATCGTGTAGCGACTATCTTCCTTATCATAAAATTCCTTTGCACTTCTATGCGAAGAATAAAGAAGTCTTTTTAATACCGTATTTAACTGGTCTGCCATCGGTTCATCATCTTTGAGTTTGGCGTCTGTCAACGCTGTGAAATCGCTGTCCGTGCCGTCGTCATAATTATAAAATTTGGCATTTTGCCGGCTATCATCATTTTCTTCAAATTCGAACTTCTTCGGGTCTTCCGGCACAAGGCCCACTGTTGCTATTTTCCAGATATCATCATCCTTCTTTTGCTTATACTTAAAAAAGTAGACAAAACCTTTGTTTGACTTTTGTGTAGCCGGCAAGCGATCAAGGTACACAATTGAATCCGGTTTATCATAAGACTTGAAGCCAAGTATTTTGCTTTTCGCAAGGTCAAGATGGTTATTGTACTTCTCAGGAAACAGGTTAAGTTTGTCAATATCGTTAAGATCCGTGTATAAATCATAACGATATTCTTCTTTGGCAGCAAACCACGTGAGAAGTGAGTCAGGTACATTTTTGTTCTTTCTCAGAAGCAAAGTCATCGTATTGTATTTCACTTTCGCATCGCCGGATTGCAATAATTGTTGAAACAGTGACTGAACAGCTGTACTATTATCGCGATAGGGCAATAATAAATCTGCGTAAACACTCAGTTCTTCATTTCCTTTGTCATTACTGTCGTCCCTGTCAGGCGCATTATAACCTGCCGCTTTGGTTGTCTTGCTATCTTCGGCTTTTTTTATTTCTTTTTTCTTTTCAATAATCACCTGTTTCTTTAGTTCCAGCTTAGCTTCCAACAAAAACTTGTTGAACCAGGCGTTATAATCTTTTACCGTTACCAGGTTACTATCCACCATTCTTGCAAGCAGGCGCATCACCGGCCATTTATAATCATCGAGGTTCAATAACGGAAGCAAGCCCGGCAGTATAGTTTTTGTGAGTTTTAAAGAATCATACAACTCATCCATAAAATCGCCGTTGCTGAATTGGTATTTGTTGTTGATTGCAGGTACTCTCCATGAGTAGTCAGATAAGTAGGAATTGTTTTCTGTTTGCAAAACAGGCGGCTCCTGGGTCATAATATCCTTGAACACATTCATTGCATATTTTGTTTGTTGCTGCAATAGCGTTTCAAGTACAGCGTATTGAATCTCTACCGTGTCTGCTGCAGCGTAGTAAAGACCTTTAAGGTAATCGGAAGATTCCTTTGAATCGATATCTTTCAGTTTGCTTATAAACGCTTTCTTTGAATCAAGATATTTTTTATCCTTCCAGGTAAAAGATTCTATTGCCTTTCTTAATAACAGAAAATCAGAAGCATCCGCTTCCAGGTCATTTATACTTTTTATTGCTCTTTTACGCGATGTCGAATCGCTGCTGAAAAAGTCAGCAAAAAATTCTTTTGACTTGCTCACAAAAGGAGAAACTCCCCTCAATGAGTCTGCAGGTGAAAAAGTTTTAAAAAAACTTTCAATAAAGCTATCAGTCAGTGTGAGTGAATCGCTTTGTGTAATAAGTGAAAATGAAATGCCCTCCTTATAAAAATCCTTTTTCAGGAAAACGCGGCTGCTGCCTTTCTTTGACAAGATATATTCCCAGACCTTCATCTTGCCAGGCGATTCATACTTATTTAGTTTTCTCACTATCCATGTGGAATCGCCGCCGAGAAATGATTTGTTGTCTTTTTTATTCAACCACGCACTATCCCTGTCGTACCTGTATCGGCCATATTTATAAAACGAAACATAAATTTTCTGACCGGTTGAATCATCGGTTATAATTTTATTCCGGTACATCCCCTTTGCAAAAAGATCTTTGTCGTTTTTATCGTCATCATCATCGTCAGTCATGTAATCGTATTGATTCGGAAATTCCAATTTCTCTTTTTTCACTTCAGGAAATACCGGCGATGTAACAGAATAGTATAAGGATGTATCTTTTCGTTCTTTCGAAGCGCTATAGATAAATGGTTTAATCCGGAATGAATCAAAAAATGTTTTTACCTTCTGACTTTCCTTCACGCCATGGGCTATGAGTGAATAATAATGTGGCCCCTGGATGATGAACCTTGCATTAATAAATGAACTGTCTTTGCTCCTGAACTGGCAATCCAATGCCGGGTACCCCTGGTAACTGGTTTGTTTCCTGCTTATTTCTCTCGCAATAAATTCCGAAGATTGAAAACTTTCTTCCATCAGGCTCAGGTCGAAAGTATCTTCCTCTGCAAAATGATAATTATGTATATCCGAACGTATGATGCGATAATGCGAATTATCGATCTTATCCTCCGCGTCAAATAACCAACTGCCATCGTTGCTTACAAATGCATCGTGAGGCAGCAATACACTAAATCCTCCGAATGAAGGTGAATAAGTCTTCCATTGCACACCGTTTCCATATTCCTTTAAACGTATACTGTTGAAAAAGAGATTTGCCTCAGGACCTTTTTTCACATAATCATCATTGCCGCTCATTTTAAAGAAAATAATTTCAAAGGGAGTAATAAATATGTTGTATCGCTGTACATCGCCGCGCCGTGTCCGGTTCACGATGTCAAACCCTTTATACCCGTTCTTATAGATAGTTTGCCTGGAAAGAATTTTACCGGGAATATTTTCATAAAGAACACTGTCAATTTTTTTATACAACTGTTCTGTGCTATGTCCCCACATTACGTTATTGGTACGCAGTCTTGTTACAATATAATAGCTGCCATTTGCCATATCTGCGTACTGCCGCTGATCAAACATACTATGATCATCATCGGAACCATAGAACTTTCCCGGTATATCTACTTTAAAAAATCCATCCTCTGAATTGTATGTATTGAATACAACAGGCACATGTATTTTTTCAACAGAATCTTTTTGCCGGTTATCCGCCTTTTTCTCCATGATAACCGGGCGAAGCGAATATCCCTTTCTCCGTAATATTTCTATTACTCCTCTTGTACCTGGCAAATGAGCTGCTCCCACTCCCACAAACAAAGAAGAACCGCTTTTTAAAATTGAATCAATTGAATTTGCCTGAATGTCATTTCGCCTGTACAAAAACTTTTCGTCAAATGCATTTGAAAAGCTTTGCAGCTTATTCAGCGAATCCAGTAAATCGAGATTACCTGTTCTGTAAGCTTCCTGGAGTTTATCGGCACTAAACCCGTTTTCCGCATCATAACTTTTTTCTTTCCGGTTTTTATCCCTCGCCGCGTCTTTATACGCTTCCATCATCAGCTTCATGCTTTCACCATAATTTTCAACTCCAGCAACCAGTTTGCCCCATTTTTTTCCAACCTGGTAGATATACATATCGAGGTATGTATTCTCTTCAAAGTCGCTGGAGAAATCTCCGTATGTCCGGTATAAAAGATTATTGATAACAGATGGATTGCTGTATAGTGCCTGCTCTATTTTCTTTTCATACTTGCCAAATTCCAATGTATGAATATTGAGATAATCGTTTGGAAGACGATCAAAATTTCCATAACGCGCATCAAAATTGTATTGCGGATTTCCAAGGTCGTATTTGCTCATGTCTTCCTGCCACGATTCCGGATTGGTCTCCAGCGCCACGACATTCGCATTCTTAATACCCAGGTAAAATGAATCAGCAAGGTTGAAAACAATCTTACTGCTGATGTGCATGGTGCCAAACAGGTAAGAAGGCTTTTTCAATTCCTTGCCGGTAATCTCCCACAAAAGGCTTGGGTACTTTTTATTCTTTATTTTAATCTGGGTAAACGCTAATGAAAACGGGAGTAAAGCAGTTATCAAAATCAGGAATCGCTTCATATCAGGATAATCCGGTTTTTAATCAGACAAAAATAAGATGCGCATACCCGGTAAAAGGCATAAATCCCCAATACAGCGCTCCTACACTTTGCCTGAGGTGAAATTATGTGAATAATTAAACGATTTTTCCAACTAAATTGTTATACTTTTGCGCCTTTTAAATCTGCCCGATAGACCCAACCCGGTGCCGTAAGACCGGATTAGGATCACAAACCCCGGTATACCCACGGTTGAGTCAAAGGCTAAAAATCACCAGCCACTATTCTGAGACGACAACCGACGAAGAAGGCGGTATAAAAACAGTTTAAATTCATGAAGCTCACACAGTTTAAATTCGACCTGCCCTTAAACCTGATTGCACAGCACCCTACGAAACGAAGAGAAGATGCCCGGATGATGGTCGTTCATCGACATACCGGCCAGATTGAAAACAAACATTTCCGCGACGTACTCGACTACTTCGACGACAAGGATGTTTTTGTAGTGAACAACACCAAGGTTTTTCCGGCACGTATGTATGGCCGTAAGGAAAAAACCGGGGCCAAGATCGAGGTTTTCCTGCTGCGGGAATTGAATAAGCCAAACCGTCTTTGGGATGTAATTGTGGATCCTGCCCGTAAAATCCGCGTTGGCAACAAGCTTTATTTTGGAGACGGGGAAGAATTGGTGGCGGAAGTAATTGACAATACGACGAGCCGCGGACGTACCATCCGCTTTTTGTGGGAAAACAGCGAAGAAGAGTTCCGCGCGATGCTTGAAAAGCTGGGAGAAACTCCTTTGCCGAAATATATCAAACGTAAACCTGAAGAAGAAGATAAGGAACGTTACCAGACCGTATATGCGAAGCACGAAGGTGCGGTAGCCGCACCAACCGCCGGCCTTCATTTCAGCCGCGAATTAATAAAAAGACTGGAAATAAAAGGTATCCGCTTTGCCGAAGTAACGCTTCACACAGGCCTGGGAACTTTCCGCCCCATCGAAGTGGAAGATCTCAGCAAGCATAAGATGGACGCGGAATATTATCGCATTGAAGATGCTGCATGTAAAATTGTAAACAAAGCAAAGGAAAACGGCCACAGGATCTGTTCTGTCGGTACCACCACTATGCGGGCAATCGAGTCATCTTTCACTGCGCAAAAATTATTAAAACCGTCGGAAGGCTGGACAAATATGTTCATTCATCCTCCTTATGATTTTAATATTGCCGATGCGCTGATCACAAACTTTCATTTACCTAAAACAAGTTTGCTGATCATGACTTGTGCGTTTGCAGGATATGAACTGACAATGGAAGCTTATAAAAAAGCGATTAAAGATAAATACCGCTTTTTTAGTTACGGCGACGCAATGCTGGTTGTATAATAGAAGAATAAATAATTAGTTTGTAAAACTCTTTCTGACATGGAAAGAGTTTTTTGTTTGATAAACATTATTTCAGTTTCGAATGGAAGAAGTATTTTTAAGGATAAGCTCACGACAATGAAATGTATATCTTTTGCTTTTATCTTCTTTATTTCAATGATAACATCGGCACAGCAAATTTTTCCTCTTTATGATGGGGATATTCCAAACTCTAAGCTGGTAAAAAATGAAGAATATACGGATACTTCGGAGGGAATACTTGTTGTTCACAAAATAACAAGACCCACAATTACTGTTTATTTGCCGCCAAAAGAAAAAGCGACAAAAACTGCTGTTATTATTTATCCGGGAGGCGGCTATTGGATAGTGGCTGCAGGGCATGAGGGATCGGATGTAGCAAAGAAGTTCAATGAAATGGGGATTACTGCTTTTGTCGTTAAATACAGGATACCCGATTCGACTACAATGGTCGATAAAGAGGTTGGCCCGCTACAGGATGCACAACGAGCGATTCTATACGTTCGTGAAAATGCAGCTTTATGGGGTATTGATAAAAGCAAGATTGGTATTATGGGTTTTTCTGCCGGCGGGCATCTTGCTTCTACGGCAGGCACTCATTTTAAAAAATCTTATATCAACAATCCAAACAATACCAGTCTGCGGCCTGATTTTATGGTTTTAGTGTACCCGGTTATCAGCTTCACCGATAGCATTGGTCATATTGGTTCAAGAGACCAACTTATCGGGAAAAACCCATCGCAGGAAAAAATAAAAGAATACAGTAACGAATTGCAGATAACAAAAGAAACACCACCAACTTTCCTGGTACATGCACAAGATGACGATGTGGTAAATGTGAAGAATACATTATTATTCGCAGACTCTCTTCATGCACACAAAATAAATAATGGCAATTACATTTATCACAAAGGCGGACATGGGTTTGGATTGAATAACCCGACCAGCTCTGTAAAATGGATGAATAAATTAAACACCTGGCTTATTAGAAATGGTTGGTTGAAACAATAAAATCAACGATCAATAGTATCATAATTGCCATACAGATCTGGTATTATCTATTAATACATTGACAGCTTCATTGATTCTCAACACTTCATTTTTCACGTAGTTTTCCTGCGGGAATTTTCATAAAAAATATATGGATGATTCACACGGGGTTAGAAATTGTACAGGAATAATACGATAGATTATTCCGAAGAGGATGCTACATTTGATTCATCAATCGAGTATTGATCACTAACAATTCAGTAAACTATGGATTCCGGAAATGAAAAGCCTAATTACCCGTCCCCCGGAATTCTTACTGACTCTTTCCAATGATCATCCTATGCTGAATCTTTAATCCAAACCCCAGGGTCGGCATTGTTTTACTCAAAAACTAAAACGATGTTGAAAAGAAAACTATGGAGGATGAGCTTTTTTTGCCAGGGCGCTTACTTAATTGTCGCTGTTTCAAACGGTGGCAACCTCAAACATCAGGCTGAGCCCATTATTAATTTTTCCAGCAACGACAGTTCTCATATTGCAGCTGAACAAAACAGCTTTAAGGTTCGTTTGAACCCCAAGGCTGCAAAATTTGCTGCTGCTTATTTAAGAGAAAATGAAGAAGCATTGGAGCAGGTACGTGAACGAAGCAAAATTTGTTTCCGTTTAATGGATTCAGTTTTGGCAAAATATGAATTACCTGTAGAGTTGAAATATCTTGCCGTTGTAGAATCAGAATTGAAAAGAGATGCAGTATCGCATGTTGGTGCCGTTGGTCCGTGGCAGTTGATGCCGGCGACAGCCCGCTTACTTGGTTTGAAAGTAACAAGCAAGTACGACGAAAGAAAGTACTATTCAAAAAGTACCGTGGCCGCTGCAAAATACCTTAGAGATCTTTATTGTGAATTTGGAGATTGGCTGTTGGTCATTGCGGCTTATAATGGTGGCCCGGCTCCTGTGTATAAAGCAATAAAAAAATCAGGCAGCAAAAACTTCTGGAAGCTGCAAGCCTTTCTTCCGGCTGAAACCCGCGGACACGTAAAGCGTTATATCAGCACTCATTATTATTTTGAAGGCCAGGGTGGGATTACTACACTTACCAAAAATGAAATGAATCATTACCTCGCAAAAATGAAAGAAATGAATGCGGCAAATCTTGTAAAGACAGATACAAAAAACACAAACACTTTGCCCGATTCAGTAGCTAAACATTTAATTGCCGAAAAAACTATAAAACAAAAGTCTTACCAAAAGATATCATTGTAAAGAAAAGGGCCCGATGAACACCGGGCCCTTTATTAAATTAATCTTTACCTGCCAATTAAGTCCTTACCGGACTTGCTTTTCTTTACCGCCTCCTCCAATGCCGCCGCCAGGTTTTTCAGTGTAGGTTTATTACTAAACTTCTCTTCGTTTATATAAAAAACCGGAACGTCCGTAATGCCTTTATTTAATCCATCGATCAAATCGCCACGCACTGTCCATCCATAATAAGCATCGACCATCTTTGTCAAAAAATTTTTATCCATAACGCCTATCCGCTTCGCATATTCTTTTAAACTAACGGTACCCAGGTTATTCCTGTTTTCAAAAAGAATATTATGCATTTCCCAGAACTTACCTTCCTGTGCTGCAGCAACCGCTGCTTCAGATGCCTTGTGTGCACGTTGATGGAATTTTATCAGTGGAAAATGCCTGAAGTTGAATTTGATTTTTCCCTCAAAATCCTTTAACAACTTTGTTACAACTTCATTTGCCCTGGCGCATTCAATGCTTTCATAATCGCCAAATTCTGTCAGCACAACTTTTGCATCAGGATTCCCTATAAAGATTTTGCGCGGCGGGATAATTTCGGCAATTTCTCTTTTCATTTACGCCTCCTTTTAGCTCTCAATTGCCGTTGATGTGGTATTACTGCTATATAACAGTGACAATGGCATTTTGTTTAAAATTCTTTAAAAATTCCTTCACGTTCTCTTAAAAAGACAACTGCGTTTAACGAAAAATCAGGCTGGAGATCATAAAATTTTTGCTGCAACACCCTTGACAGGTAAGCCTTTCAGCCCAATGTTACCCATTTGGAAATCGTTAGAACCTCCCCAATTTGGTTTGCAGTATGCGGATATGCCTTATAGTTTTGCATTAAGAATTCAATCATTGACTGCTCTTTCTTCTTGCGTTTTGCCTGCCTGCGGTTGCCTGCCGCGATTGCCCCGGATGATAATCGAATTAACTAAAATTTGTTTCAAACATTTAAATCAAGAATTATGAAAAAGAGAATGCTCAATTACAGAAGTATGGTTATGGCTTTGTTTGTTGCTTTTAGTGTTACACTTTCGGTATCTGCAATAGCTAATGGCGGAACGCACGACAAAACAGCTACGGAATTAAAGTTCATCGGTAACGTGGATGATCAGCCTTTATTTCAACTAAACCTCAACAATTCAGAAGAAGACGTATATACGATCACTATAAGCGATGTATATGGCAACCTGTTATATTCCGACAGAATAAAAGGCGTTAACATTTCAAGAAAGTTCAAATTGAATATCGACGAAATGGGCGATGAAACACTTCGGGTAAAAGTGAGATCACAAAAATCCAACAAATCTGAAGTATACGAAATAAAAAGAAGCAGCCGGGTAGTAGAAGAAGCTACGGTAAGTAAATTATAGTAAGGAACTGAGGTTTATAATCATACCCTACGCAAGTACACCCTTCAATGGGTGTATTTGTTTTTATCGGTATTATCAGTGCATTATTGCCGTTAGATTATTTTTATATTTGAAATCCAGTCGTATATTTGCACTGCAATTTGAGCCTTGCGTCAGTGTAACCGAATGATTTTTTCTGCTAAGCATCTTCTGCTAAAAGTTAGTCTTCCTTACCCCGCGTTTGCTCAGATCATTTAATCATTTTTAATTTTAAAGCAAACATGAACATTTATGTTTCCAATTTAAGTTTCGCCGTTCAGGACGAAGACTTAAGAGAATTTTTTGCAGAATATGGAGAAGTAACTTCTGCAAAAATTATTACAGATAAGCTTACCCAACGCAGTCGTGGTTTCGGCTTTGTAGAAATGCCCGATGATGCTGCTGCCGAAAAGGCCATCAAAGAACTTGATGGAGGGATGGTAGACGGTCGCGCTATTAAAGTGACTGTGGCTAAGCCAAAAGAAGAAAGAAGCCAGAGATCTTCTTTTTCCAAAAGCAGGTGGTAAAAATTAAACTTACACACCATAAAAAAGGAGCCGTTTGGCTCCTTTTTGTGTTTATAAAAATCATTTGGATTAAGCTCTTTGCTTAACGTTTGGCTTACGTTTCGCTTTCTTTAACGCTGCATCTATTGCTTTGCTCAGATTGTCAAACGTAGGTCTGCCTTCCACCAGTTCATCATTTACAAAGAATGCAGGAACGTCTTTTACGCCACGATCAAGTCCTTCTTTCAGATCGCCCTGTACCTGCCATCCATAAATTGCATTTACAAGATCATCCAGGAATTTCTTATTGTGAACACCCGCTTCCTTCGAGTATAGCTTAAGGCTGGTTGTACCCAGGTTGCGCCTGTTGGCGAAAAGCACATTATGCATTTCCCAGAACTTGCCTTCCTGGCCGGCTGCTACAGCGGCTTCACTTGCCTTTAAACTGCGTTGATGTATCCGCGTGAGGGGAAAATGCCTGAAATTGAACTTGATTTTTCCTTCATACTCATCCAGCAGCTGTTTAACAACTTCATTTGCTTTGGCGCATACTTCACTTTCATAGTCGCCAAATTCCATCAGGGTTACCGGCGCTTCCGGGTCGCCTACAAAAATATCCCGTGGTTCAATGATCTCTACGATCTCTTTTTTAAAAGCCATGATTAACTCCTTATTTTACTCTTCCCCATGCTATTGGTTCCGATATTTAATATAACAATCCTTGAAAGAATTGGTTTACAGGCTTTCCTTATTCTTTTTGAAAGCCCTGATGCGGCTGAAGGTAATATTTTTTTCTACCCAGCCATATAAATAAATAGATAAATTCCCATATTATAAATAAGTGACTGGAAATCAAAAGGATGAAATCAAAGAAACTTACACAGACGGTTTTGATGTTCCCGGATTTCCCTCAACATGCAGATCGCCTGTAAACTGACATCCGGATCTTGGAAAGCTTCAACAAAACGCCAGCGTTTAGCGGTCCGATGATTATTTTTTCTTACCCGCTTTTTCCAACCCGATAGCTACGGAGTCGGGCGCCTCATTTCTGAATACCACCGTATTGTCAAACACATCTACCAACACAGGCTTGCTTTTATCCACATCACCGGCAAGTATTCGTTTACTTAACTGGTTCACGATTTCTTTTTGAATCAATCTCTTCAACGGTCTTGCACCAAACTGCGGATCGAATCCCTGGTCGGCAAGATATTCGAGCGCATAGTTACTGAACTGTAACTGTATACCGCTTTGCGCCACCAGCTTTTTAAGATTATCTAATTGTATCTTGACAATACCTATAATTTCCTTTTTCAACAGCGGCTGGAACATAATTATTTCATCTACCCTGTTCAAAAATTCCGGTCGTATTGTCTGACGTAATAAATTCATCACATCGATTTTCGCTTTTTCGGTTACTTCATCGACATTTCTTTCGTTTACATCTTCAAATGCATCCATAATCAGGTGACTGCCGATGTTGCTGGTCATAATAATGATCGTGTTCTTGAAATTCACTACACGGCCTTTATTGTCCGTCAGGCGACCATCATCCAATACCTGCAGCAATACATTCCAGACATCCGGGTTTGCTTTTTCAATTTCATCCAGCAACACAACACTATAGGGTTTGCGACGGACAGCCTCTGTCAATTGCCCACCCTCATCATAGCCCACATATCCGGGAGGCGCACCAACTAACCGGCTCACCGTATGTTTTTCCTGGTATTCGCTCATGTCAATTCTCGTCATCATGCTTTCATCATCAAACAGGTATTCGGCAAGTGCTTTCGCCAATTCAGTTTTACCAACACCCGTTGTACCGAGGAATATAAATGAACCGATCGGCTTCTTAGGGTCCTGCAAACCTGCACGGCTTCTGCGGATAGCATCAGCAACAGCCGTAATTGCTTCGTCCTGTCCCACTACCCTTTCATGCAGATGTTCTTCCAGGTGCAGCAGCTTTTCTTTATCACTCTGTATCATTTTACTAACGGGGATGCCTGTGGCTTTCGCTACACTTTCCGCTATATCCTCTGCATCTACTTCTTCCTTCAACAGGCGTTTTTCCGACGTATTGGCGAGTTCTTTCGAGAGTTTATTAATTGATTCTTCCTGCTCCTTAATTTTACCATAGCGTATTTCGGCTACCTTTCCATAATCACCATTACGTTCCGCCTGCTCCGCTTCAATTTTTAACTGTTCAATAGAAGCTTTTGCATTCTGCACTTTCTCAACAATTTCTTTTTCCTCTTTCCATTTTGCTTTAAATGTATCCCGCTCAACAGAAAGGTTGGCTATTTCGGTATTCAGTTCTTTCAGTTTTACTTCATCGTTTTCCCGTTTGATCGCCTCGCGTTCTATTTCCAATTGACGGATTTGTCTTTCCAATCTGTCCAGTTCTTCCGGCATGCTGTTCATTTCCAAACGAAGCTTCGCTGCACTTTCATCGATCAGGTCTATTGCTTTATCCGGCAAAAAACGATCGGTGATATAACGGCTCGATAATTCAACAGCTGCGATGATCGCTTCGTCTTTTATACGTACATGGTGATGCGTTTCATAACGATCCTTTAAACCGCGCAATATAGAAATTGCATCTTCAACCGAAGGCTCATCGATCAACACTTTCTGAAACCGACGTTCCAACGCTTTATCTTTCTCGAAAAATTTCTGGTATTCATTCAATGTAGTAGCACCAACAGCGCGCAGTTCACCCCGGGCCAGTGCCGGCTTCAATATATTGGCTGCATCCATTGCACCTTCTCCGCCACCTGCCCCGACAAGCGTATGTATTTCATCAATAAACAAGATAATTTCCCCGTCACTGCCAGCCACCTCTTTTACAACTCCTTTTAATCTTTCTTCAAACTCACCTTTATATTTTGCACCGGCGATCAATTGGCCCATATCCAGCGCATAAATCGTTTTTGATTTAAGGTTATCGGGCACATCACCGTTCACTATACGATGCGCAATGCCTTCCGCAATCGCCGTTTTACCAACACCGGGTTCACCGACTAATATGGGGTTATTCTTTGTTCGCCTTGAAAGTATATGCAGCGTTCTGCGTATCTCTTCATCACGCCCGATCACAGGATCGAGCTTTCCCTGTCTTGCCAGTTCATTGAGGTTTTTCGCATATTTATTCAACGCATTGAATTCCTGCGATTGTGTTTGAGACGTTACTGTTTCACCTTTGCGCAATTCTTTAATTGCCGCCAGCAGTCCTTTCTCCGTCAATCCCGCATTCTTCAGCAATTTTGCAGCGCTGTCATTGCCCTGTACAATGGCAAGCAATAAATGTTCAGGCGTTACAAACTCATCATTGAATTGTTTTAAAGAAGACCCGGCACGAAGTATTACATTATTCGCATCACGGCCGATTTGTTGTGCTGCTTCCCCGGAGGTTTTCGGCAACTTGCTTATAAGTTCGTCGAGTTTGGAATCGACGAGATTTACTGTAACGTTATTCTTTTTCAACAGGTATTCAACCGGCGAATCCTGCTGATCAAGCAACGCTTTCAGTATATGCTCCGTTTCAATATTCGGATTCTGTGAATTAAATGCTAATTGCTGCGCCTGTTGCACAGCTTCGGCAGCTTTTATTGTAAAATTTCCTAAGTTCATAGTGTTAATGTGCTGATTTGAAAATATGCTCAAGATTTTTTCATCGCGAGTTGTCAAACGCATCAAGAATAAAACAAGACGGTTTATCCCGATGATTCACGTCTCACGAAAAACAAATCTCAGACTAAGTAACAAATCATAATCCACGCCAAAAATTTCCGAAAGAATGTCATACAAAATTAGGTCTATCTGCATGAAAGTCATATTTATAAGCTGCTGCCTGTTATTATTTCAGTCCCTGATTGCCCAGTATAATTTTTCCGGGCTGGATGCAGCGCTGGAAAAAAATAAAAAGCTATTAGGTAATAACCTGGTCACCATGGTGTGGAAGGATACGATGATCCATAAAAAAGAAATCGGGGAATTCAATTCAAAGACTGCGGCGCCCATCGGTTCTGCCAGCAAGTGGCTGACCACAGCACTGGTAATGATTTTTGTAGAAGAAGGAAAAATTTCTCTTGACGATAAGATAACAAAGTGGTTGCCGGAATACGCAAAGTACATGAAAAACTACATCACTATCCGCTACTGCTTATCCAATTTTACAGGCATTCAACAGGATGAAAAATTCCTTGCAAAAATGTTTGACAAGAAAAAATTTGAATCGCTGGAGCAGGAAGTAAATTCTTATGCTGCAAAGGAAATACAATCCAACCCGGGAACAGAATTTCGCTTCAGCGATTTTGGTTTTAATATTGCCGGCCGCATACTTGAAATCGTCAGTAAACGCCGGTTTGATATTTTGGTACGACAAAAGTTATTTGTGCCATTAGGTATGCGAAGAACAACCTTTACAGATATAAATGGTGGCGTGGTAGATCCGGCGAATGGAGCACAATCTACCGGTGATGATTATATCCGTTTTTTAGCTATGCTGTTAAACAAAGGTAAGCTGGGTGATAAACAAATTTTGTCTGAAAAATCTGTTGATGAAATGATGCAGATACAAACAACTCCCGATAAGATAAAATATGTTCCCAAATTGATGCAGAGTAATAGCTATGCGTTGGGAAGCTGGGCTGTTGACCTGAATACAGATGGCAAAGGCACCGTATTTACATGTCCCGGCTTATTTGGCACCTGGGCCACGGTTGACTATTGCCATGGCTATGCATATTTCCTGTTGCCAAAAGCACCAGTGGAAGATGACAAGGGAACAGGCAATGCGGTAAAAGGTGAAATCGATCCGTTGATGACGTCGAAGTGCAAATAAAATGTGGTGAGGCGTGAAATATGAAAAGATCCGGAAACCTGCTCACCTTTCACGCCACACGATTCATCATCCAAACTGTTTTAAATATATTGGTTGATTATATTCTCCAGCCACTCTTGTTTACCGCTCAATTGTTTCGGTTCACCATTTGATAAAGCAAAATCACGAAGATCTTCCAGTTTCAATTTGCCATCTTCAAATTCCTTTCCTTTGCCGCTATCGAATGAAGCATATCGCTCCTGGCGTATTTTTTTGTATGGTGATTTTTGCAGAATGTTATCAGCAATGATCAACGATCTTGCAAATGTATCCATGCCACCAATATGTGCGTGGAATATATCTTCAAGATCAGTAGAATTTCTTCTTGTCTTCGCATCGAAGTTCACACCACCACCCGCAAAGCCACCGGCCTCGAGTATTATCAATAAACTTTCAACCAGTTCATTCAGGTTGGTTGGAAACTGATCTGTATCCCATCCATTCTGATAATCGCCGCGGTTAGCATCAATGCTTCCAAGCATGCCTGCATCTGCCGCTACCTGTAATTCATGCTGAAACGTATGTCCGGCCAATGTAGCGTGATTTACTTCCACGTTTAGTTTGAAATCTTTTTCCAACCCATATTTATGTAAAAAACCGATCACCGTTGCACTATCATAGTCGTATTGATGCTTGGTAGGTTCACAAGGTTTTGGTTCAATGAAAAATACGCCTTTGAATCCCTGTTTTCTTGCATAATCTTTTGCCATATTGAGAAAGCGGCCAAGATGATCTACTTCTTTTTTCATATTCGTATTCAGCAGGCTCATATAACCCTCACGGCCACCCCAGAATACATAGTTCTCTCCTCCTAATGCTATTGTTGCATCCAATGCGTTTTTCACCTGCGTGCCTGCATAGGCAACGGCGGCGAAATCCGGATTGGTGGATGCACCATTCATGTATCGGGGATTACTGAATACATTCGCGGTACCCCATAACAGTTTTACACCGCTTGCCGATTGTTTTTGTTTGGCATAATCCACCAATGTCTGCATGCGGCTTTCATATTCTTTTATGGAATCGCCTTCATCCACAACATCCACATCATGAAAACAATAATAGGGAACACCCAGCTTGGTAATAAACTCGAATGCAGCATCCATTTTATCTTTTGCTCTTTGTACTGCATCGCCCGCAACATCCCATGGAAATTTTTTTGTACCGGGGCCAAATGGATCAGCGCCGGTATTGCAGAACGTATGCCAGTAACAAACTGCAAACCGGAGAAACTCTTTCATCGTTTTACCCGCAATTTTTCTGTTTTCATCATA
>Ga0207645_10000802_pt1 | contig 26290 bp, 26 predicted proteins | sample KBSM53metaG_FD_184331 | JGI IMG/M metagenome (GOLD analysis project Ga0207645, IMG submission 184331) | Miscanthus rhizosphere microbial communities from Kellogg Biological Station, Michigan, USA - KBS M5-3 metaG (SPAdes) (version 2) | ecosystem: Host-associated > Plants > Roots > Rhizosphere >...
ATGGCTGTGCTCATGGCAAGTCTTTAGGTCAGGTCACCTGCCGTCCGCGGAAGATTTCCGCGAAGGCTGTGGAAAACTCTGTGGAAAACGGCTCACGTTTACGCGGTTGTGACGTTGGTTTCGAATGTTTTAGCGGTTTGCACCACTGCAGGGCGAGCTCAGCCTCCGTGGCTGCGCCGCAACGCCGCGCAAAACCTCCGGATTATACTTATTGAAGTTGGGGGAGTCGAACGATGTGTGAGAGATTGCGACACGCGATTCTGATCGTGACGTTGACCGCGGCGCTGCCGATTGCGCTGGCCGCCTACGGCGTCCAGGACCACCAGCACCCCGCCGAAGGCGGTGCGCATCAGCATCCCGAGGCGGCGAAGCTGAAAAACCCGGTGGCATCCAACGCCGAGTCGATCGCTGCCGGCCAGAAGCTCTACGCCAAGAACTGCGCGAGCTGCCACGGCGAGAGCGGCAAGGGCGACGGCAAGATGGGCGCCCAGCTGAAGCCGCTGCCGTCCAACCTCACCGATGCCGAGTGGAAGCACGGTTCGACCGACGGCGAGATCTTCACCGTCGTCCGCGACGGCATCCGCACGACGCCGATGAAGAGCTTCAAGTCGAAGATGACCGAACACGAGCTGTGGGACGTCGTCAACTACGTCCGCAGCCTCGGTCCCACGCGGTCGTAACGGCCGTCAGCTGTCAGGATCGGCAGCCGGCCTCTGACAGCTGACCACGCTCCCGATGAAAATCGTCGTTGCTGACGACCTGCCGGCGTCGGCGCTGGATCTCATCCGCGCCGAGCCGGGCTGGATCGTCGATGCGCGCAGCGGGCGCAAGCCCGACGTGCTGGCGGCCGATCTCGCCGACGCCGACGGCCTGCTGGTCAGGAGCGCCACCAAAGTGGACGCGGCCCTGATGGCTGCCGCGCCGAACCTGCGCATCATCGCCCGCGCCGGCACCGGCGTCGACAACGTCGACGTCGACGCCGCCAGCGCCCGCGGCATCCTCGTCGTCAACGCGCCCGGCGCCAACAGCATCAGCGTCGCCGAGCACGCGTGCGCGCTGATGCTGTCGCTGGCGCGCGCGGTGCCGGCCGCCGATCACGCGATGAAGGACAAGCGGTGGGAGAAGAAGCGATTCATCGGCACCGAGCTGCGCGACAAGACGCTGGGCGTCGCCGGCCTGGGGCGCATCGGCCAGGAAGTGGCGCGGCGGGCGCGCGCCTTCGGCATGCGGGTGGTCGCGCACGACCCGTACATCTCGAAGGAGGTCGCCGGCGGCCTCAACGTCGAGCTGATGACGCTCGACGAGGTGTGCGCCACCGCCGATTTCCTCACCCTGCACCTGCCGTCGACGGCCGAGACGCGGCACCTGTTCAACGACGCGCGCTTTGCGAAATGCAAGCCAGGCCTGCGAATCATCAACACCGCCCGGGGGGAGTTGATCGACGAAGCGGCACTGCGCCGGGCGATTGAATCGGGCGTCGTCGCCGGCGCGGCGCTGGATGTGTTCGAGGCCGAGCCGCCGGCCGACTGGTCGCTCGCGCAGCTGCCGCAGGTGATCGCCACGCCGCACATCGCCGCGTCGACCGAAGAGGCGCAGGAACTGGTTGGCACCGACACGGCGGCAACCGTGCGCGATTTCCTGCGCGACGGCATGGTGCGCAACGCGGTGAACTTTCCCTCGATTCACCCCGACGAACTGCAGCGGCTGCAGCCGTGGATTCGTTTGTCGGATCACCTGGGCAGCCTCGCCGCGCAGATGGGCACGGCGCGGATCGAGGCGCTCGGCATGCGCTACTACGGCACCCTGGCGGAGAGCCGCGGCGTGGAGGTGCTGGCGGCCAGCGCTGCCGCCGGCGTGCTGCGGCCGATTCTCTCGAGCGGCGTCTCGATCGTGAACGCCCGCGCCGCGGCGCGCGCGCGCGGCATCGAGATCGTCGAGTCGCGCAGCAGCCGCTCCCGCCACTTCACCAGCCTGGTGTCGATCAAGCTGCATACCGACGCCGGCGAGCGCTGGGTCGAGGGCACCGTCTTCGAGCCGAACAGCCCGCGGCTGGTGTCGGTCTGCGGCGTCGACGTCGAGGCGCCGCTCGGCGGCACAATGCTGGTGATTGCGAACGACGATCAGCCGGGCGTGATTGGCGAAGTCGGCACGATCCTCGGCCGTCGCGGCGTCAACATCGCGAGCTTCGCCCTCGGCCGCGGCAGCGACGGCGCCATCGGTGTCGTCAATGTCGACGAGGATTCGTCGAAGCCCGAGGCGCTGAACGAAGCCGTTCGCGAACTTCGCAGCGTGCCGGCCATCCGCTCGGCCTGGATCGTAAGGCTGGCGTAATTACCTGACCGCGATCTTGAGTGCGCCGGGGTGCACGCGCGCGGTCAGGCGATTCCCCCCGACGACCGGTTCTCCATCCAGGTGGTAGGTCATCGGATCGTCGGCTTCGATCGTCACCTCGCGGATCCGCTGGGTGGTGCAGCCGCGAATCCGGTCGGCGGTGCCGGTGAACAGCCGCGGCAGCTGGACGATCGTCGCCACCCGCCAGCGCTCCTCCACGATCACCAGATCGAGCAGGCCGTCGTCGACGCGCGCGCCCGGCGCGATGCGCGCGCCGTTGCCGAACTGCGCCGAGTTGGCAATCGTCACGAGCAGCGCCCGCGCCGTCACGGTGGCGCCGCGGCTGGTCATGCGATAGGTCGTCGGCACGTAGGTCGCGAGCGCGCGGGCGGTGATGTTGATGTAGCCGAGGAAGCCGCGGCGCCGCGCCAGGCTGAAGCGCGAGGCGACGAAGGCGTCGACGCCGATGCCGGCAAGGTTGACGAACAGCCTCCCCTCGACGTCGCCGACATCCATCGACCGCGGCGTCGCGCCGAGCGCATCGACCAGTGCGTGGTCGGGACGGGGATCGACACCCAGCTCGCGCGCCAGGCCATTGCCGGAGCCGGCGGGGATGATGCCGAGCGGGACATCGCCGAACGCCAGCGCTGACGACACTTCGTTGATCGTGCCGTCGCCGCCCCACGCCACGACCAGCCGGACGCCGCGCCGCACCGCCGCCGCCGCGAGCTCGCGCGCGTGGCCGATTGCCTCGGTGACAAAGATCTCGACCGGCTGCCGCGCGCGATCGGCGACCTGCTGCGCCAGCTCCACGCGCGCGCGCGCCTGCCCGGTACGAAAGCCCCCGGAAACGGGATTGATGATGATGGCCGTGGACACGGTGGCGGTCCGGCTGAAGCCGGACTCTACGGACGCACGCTATCGCAACGCGAGCCGTCTCACGCTGTTATCGCCGGTGTCGATGAGCTCGACGACGTCCGCCGAAATTTTTCCAACGCGATAGCGCGGCGTCACCTGATCGCCTTCCTTGACGAGATACAGCTGCCCTTCGCCGCTGATGATCGCGGTGCGGAGCGGACCCTCGGGACCATCGTCTTCGGCGATGCCCGCAAGCTTCAACACCGGCCGATTCGCATCGGGCAGCGGCAGCGGCACCGCCATCACCGGCGGCGCGGCCACGGCCGCCGCCGCGCGCGATTGCGCGGCGCGCGCGCGAAACGAAAAGAGATTCCGCGCAGGATGACGCGGCTCTGCGGTCGGCCGCAGACGCTCCTGCAGCCGCGCGATCTCGCGCGCGAGCGCTTCGCCACGCAGATCGATTGGCGGCGTGACGCCGGTTTCAGTGGGCAGGATGGAATGGTTCGAGGTGGCCGCGCCCGCGAGCCACGCGCCGAGCGCCGCTCCGCCGACAACGATCGTCGCCGTGCGCTTCAGGTTCATGCGTACTCCGGGGATGGTAGCACGCGCACTCGAGGGGCGGCCCGGGAATTCGACCCCTGTGCTATGATTCGTCGTGCACCCTGTTTCGACTGGCTCCAGAGTCGATTCGGTTCTTCCGCTCGCCATCGTCGCCGTCATCCCCGCCCGATACGCTTCGACCCGGCTCCCTGGCAAAGCGCTCGCCGACCTCGACGGCCGACCCATGATCGAGCACGTGTATCGCCGCGTCTCGCTGGCGAAAAACCTCGCCGACGTGATGGTCGCGACCGACGACTTGCGCATTGCCACGCGGGTGCGGGACTTCGGCGGCAAGGTGCGGCTCACCAAGGCGACGCACGAAACCGGCACCGACCGGCTGGCGGAAGTGGCGGCCTCGCTCGACTGCGACGTGGTCGTCAACGTGCAGGGCGACGAGCCGCTGGTCGACCCGCACGCGATCGACGAACTGGTCGCTCCGTTTCAGGATGCGTCGGTGCAGATGACGACGCTCTATCGCCGCATTCACGACGGCGCCGAGCTCACCAACCCGAACGTCACCAAGGTCGTGGTCGATCGCAGCGGGTTCGCGATGTACTTTTCGCGCGCGCCGATCCCCTACGTCCGCGATCCGCGCGGCGGCTGGCCGCCGATGTACCGGCACATCGGCATGTACGCCTACCGGCGGAGCGCGCTGCTGGTGCTGGCGTCGCTGCCGCCGACGCCGCTGGAGCGTGCCGAGGCGCTCGAGCAACTGCGCGCGCTCGAGCACGGCATCCGCATCAAGGCGGTGGAAACGCAGTACGAATCGTTCGGCGTCGATACGCCGGAGGACCTGGAGCAGGTTCGGCGTCTGCTGACGACGCCGACGTCGAACTGAACACAGGCAAGCCACATGGACCCAACTTCACGGACCCGGACGACCCCGAAATACATCTTCATCACCGGCGGCGTGGTGTCCTCGCTGGGCAAGGGGCTGGCCGCCGCCAGCATCGGCTGCCTGCTCGAGGGCCACGGCTACAAGGTGACGATGCTGAAGTTCGATCCGTACATCAACGTCGATCCGGGCACGATGAGCCCGTATCAGCACGGCGAAGTGTTCGTCACCGACGATGGCGGCGAGACCGACCTCGATCTCGGCCACTACGAGCGGTTCACCAACACGAACACGACGAAGAACTCGAACTGGACCACCGGCAAGATCTACCTGAGCGTGATCCAGAAGGAGCGGCGCGGCGATTATCTCGGCCGCACCGTCCAGGTGATTCCGCACATCACCAACGAGATCAAGGACGCGATCCGGCTGGTCTCACACGACGCCGACGTGGTGCTGGTGGAGATCGGCGGCACCGTCGGCGACATCGAGAGCCTGCCGTTTCTCGAAGCGATCCGCCAGTTCCGCCAGGATGTGGGCCGCGACAACTCGCTCTACGTCCACCTGACGCTGGTGCCGTTCATCGGCGCCGCCGGCGAGCTGAAGACCAAGCCGACGCAGCACAGCGTGCGCGACCTGCGATCGATCGGCATCCAGCCCGACATCCTGCTGTGCCGCACCGACCGCTTCCTCGACACCGACCTGAAGCGGAAGATCGCGCTGTTCTGCGACGTCGACGAAGGCGCGGTGATTACCGCGAAGGACGTGTCGAACATCTACGAGGTGCCGGTCGTGCTCGCGGCCGAGGGGCTCGATCGCATCGTGCTCCAGTACCTGCACCTGCCCTACACCGAGCGGCGGATGCAGCAGTGGGAAGACCTGGTCCACCGCATCCGCAACCCGATTGGCGAAATCACCATCCACGTCGTCGGCAAGTACGTCGGCTACGAGGATTCCTACAAGAGCCTCAACGAGGCGCTGTATCACGGCGGATTCCCGCACCGTTTGAAGGTGAACATCAAGTGGGTCGAGGCTGAAGCGCTCGAAGAGGAGGGGGGCCAGTCGCTGCTCGACGGCGCCAACGGCATCCTCGTACCGGGCGGGTTCGGCAACCGCGGCACGCGCGGGATGATGATGGCGGCGCAGGTCGCGCGCGAGCGGCTGATTCCCTACTTCGGGATCTGCTACGGCTTCCAGTGGGCGACGGTCGAGTACGCGCGCAACGTCGCCGGGCTCGCCGACGCCGACTCCACCGAGTGCAATCCCGACGCCTCGGCCAAGGTCATCTACAAGCTGCGCGACCTGCTCGGCGTCGACGATCTCGGCGGCACGATGCGGCTCGGGAGCTATGCCTGCGAGCTCACGCCTGGCTCGCTGGCGCAGAAGGTGTACGGCGCCAACCTGATTCACGAGCGGCACCGGCACCGCTACGAGTTCAACTGCCTCTACGAGCGGACGTTGAACGAGCACGGCCTGAAGATTTCCGGCCGCTCGCCCGACGGGAAATTCGTCGAGATCGCCGAGATGACCGACCATCCCTGGTATCTCGCCGTGCAGTTCCACCCCGAGTTCAAGTCGAAGCCGACCAAACCGCATCCCCTGTTCGCGGCGTTCGTCGGCGCGGCGTGGAAACACAAGACGGCAGGCGCGGCGCGCGTCGCCGCGACGGAGTCGGTCGCGTGACGACCGACCCGACCTGACCAACCCACCCGACCCGACGCGCTCAGCGCAGCTGAGCGCGACCCCACCGCGCAGGGCGGATCCACCGGCAGCGACCCGCCCGGCGCGACCTATAATGGCGCCGTGACCCCGATACGACTCGGTGACTTCTCGCTCGGCAGCGGCGCGCCGATGGTGCTGATTGCCGGCCCTTGCGTCATCGAGAGCGAGCAGCATTGTCTGGATCTCGCCGGCCGTCTCACCGACATCACGCGGCGGGCCGGCGTGCCATTCATCTTCAAGGCGTCGTACGACAAGGCCAACCGCACCTCGATCTGCTCGTATCGCGGCCCCGGGCTGGATGAAGGGCTGCGCATTCTCGCCGGCGTGAAGTCGCAGCTCAAGGTCCCGATCCTCACCGACATTCACGAGCCGTCGCATGCCAGCGCCGCCGCCGGCGTCGCCGACGTGCTGCAGATTCCCGCGTTCCTCTGCCGGCAGACCGACCTGCTGGTTGCGGCGGCAAAGACCGGCCGCATCGTCAACATCAAGAAGGGGCAGTTCCTCGCGCCCGACGACGTCAAGCACGCGATCGCGAAAGTGACCGACGCCGGCAACCCTCGCGTCGTCGTCACCGAGCGGGGCACGAGCTTCGGCTATCACAACCTGGTCGTCGACATGCGGGCCTTCCCGATGATGCGGGCGCAGGGCGTGCCGGTCGTGTTCGACGTCACCCACAGCCTGCAGCTACCGGGAGGCGGCGACGGCGTCACCGCGGGGCAGGCCGAGTACATCGAGACGCTCGCCTCGGCCGGCGTGGCCGCCGGCGTCGACGGCGTCTTCCTCGAAGTGCACGAAGAGCCGGCGCGGGCGAAGAGCGACGCGCAGAACGCGCTGCGGCTCGACCAGCTGGAACCGCTGCTCACGCGGCTGATGGCGTTCGACGCGATCGCCAAGCGGACAGAGGCGCATCAGCATGGCTGATCGGCCGGTCGACACGATCCGCGCCGCGTCGGCGACGATCGAAGGGCGCGCGCTCGCGCGCAAGGTGCTCGAGACCGAAGCGGCGGCGATCCTCGCGCTGGTCGAGCGGCTCGACGAACGGTTCGACGCGGCGGTGCGGCTGCTGCGGACCTGCCGCGGCCGCGTCATCCTCACCGGCATGGGCAAGTCGGGGATCATCTGCAGAAAGATCGCGGCGACGCTCACCAGCACCGGCACCGCGTCGTTCTTCCTCCACCCCGCCGAAGCGATCCACGGCGACCTCGGCGCCATCCAGGGCGACGACGTGGTGATCGCGGTGTCGAACAGCGGCGAGGTGGTGGAGCTGCTGCAGCTGCTGGAAACGATCAAGCGTCTCGGCGCGAAGCTGATTGCGATCACCGGCACGGCCGGGTCGACGCTGGCGCAGGCGGCCGACGTCGCCCTCGACTGCAGCGTCGCCGAAGAAGCGTGCCCGATGGGCCTGGCGCCGACGGCGAGCACGAGCGCGGCGCTCGCGCTCGGCGACGCGCTGGCGATGACCCTTCTGGTCGAGAAAGGCTTCCGCCAGGAGGACTTTGCCAGCCTGCACCCGGGCGGCCGGCTCGGCAAGCGCCTGATGCGGGCCGAATCGCTGATGCACGCCGGCGCCCAGTGTCCGATCGTCAAGGCCAACACGCCGATGCGCGACGTGATCTACGAGATGTCGAGCAAAGGGCTCGGCATGACCTGCGTGGTCGGCGGCGACGACGAGGAGCTGCTCGGAATCATCACCGACGGCGACCTGCGGCGGCGGATGGAGCGAGGCGGGGACATCCGCGAGCTGACCGCGGCCGACGTGATGACGCGGCACCCGGTGACCGTCTCGCGCGACACGCTGGCCGCCGAAGCGCTGAACATCCTCGAGCAGCGCAAGATCACCTCGGTGGTCGTGGCCGAGCCGGGCGAGCCGGCGCGGATCGCCGGGGTGCTGCACCTGCACGACCTGTGGCGGAAAAAAGAGCTGTTCTGAGAGAGGTTCTGAACCGTGAACCCTTCGCGCGAGCCCCCCTCGTGACCGCGGAACAGCGAGCGGCCAAGATTCGCCTGGTGCTGTTCGACGTCGACGGCGTCCTGACCGACGGCAAGATCCTGCTGCACGCCGACGGCAGCGAGAGCAAGACCTTCGACATCAAGGACGGCACTGGCATCGTCTGGGCGCTGAAGCAGGGCCTGACCGTCGGCTTCCTGTCGGCGCGCTCCTCGCTGGCCACCTCGCAGCGCGCGGCGCAGCTCGGCGTCACGCTGGTGCATCAGGGGGTGAAGAGCAAGCTCGACACCTACGAGCAGATCGTCGACGGCCTGATCCTCGACGACGAGCAGGCCGCCTACATGGGCGACGACCTGCTCGATCTGCCGGTGCTGTCGCGGGTCGGGCTGGCGACGGCGCCGGCCGACGCGGCCGCCGAAGTGCGCGCGCGGGTGCACTGGGTGAGCCGCGCCAACGGCGGGTCCGGCGCGGCGCGCGAGCTGATCGAGATGATTCTGCGGGCGCAGGGGCGCTGGGAGCCGCTCCTCGCCGCCTACGCCGCCGCGGCGCAGGACCAGCAGGCATGAACGCCTACGCGCCGCTCCTCGCTGCGCTGGTGGCGCTGCTCGCCGGGCTGACGATCGGCAAGGCCTGGGAGCGCTACAAGCTGCGCGACGGCAAGTGGATCGATCGCCGCCGCGCGCGCGAGTCGCCGCACTACATCCTCGGGCTGAATTTCCTGGTCGCCAACCAGATCGACCTGGCAATCGAGGAACTGAGCCGCGCCGCCAGCCTCGACGGCGACGCGCTCGAAGTGCACATGATCCTCGGCAACCTGTACCGCGAGAAGGGACAGGTCGGCAAAGCGATCACCGTGCATCAGAACCTGCTGCAGCGGCCGAAACTGAGCCGGCTCGAGCACGCCTACGTGCTGCTCTGCCTCGGGCTGGATTACAAGCGCGGCGGCTTCGTCGACCGTGCGCTCGAGGCGTTCAACGAGGTGCTGCGGCTCGACGCCAAGAACGAGTACGCGCTGCTCAACCTGCAGAAGCTGCACGAAGAGCAGCATCAGTGGACCGAGGCCTACGATACGCGGCGGCGATTGTCGAAGCTGGCCGACGTCGATTCGAAGTCGCACAGCCAGGCGATTCTCGCCTTCCTCGAGAACGAGATCGGCCTCGAGGCGCTGCGGCGCAAGGATTACCGCGAGGCGGCGCGGCGGTTCACGTCGGCGATCGATCTCGATGCGCGGGCGGTGCCGGCCTACCTCAACCTCGGCGACGTGCGCCTGGCCGAGGGCAACGAGCGCGACGCCTCGGCGATCTGGGAGAAGGTCATCGAGGTCGCGCCGGATCGGGCCTATCTGGCGTTCGATCGCCTCGAGGCGCTCGCCATCCGCACCGGCAGCCCCGATCGCTTTCCGCGCCTGTGCCGCCGGCTGATCGAAGACAACCCGCAGGACTGGCGGGCGCGGCTGGCGCTGTCGCGCCACCTCGCCGCCGCCGAGCAGCCGCGCGAGGCGCTCGATTTGCTGTTTGCGGCGCTGGTGCAGAACCCGCACGCCCTCAGCATCCACCAGGCAATCTGGCGCGCGCTCGGCCAGCTCCACCACCCTGCGTCGCTGGTCGATCGCTACGGAGAGCTGACGCAGCACGCCGTCTTCTATCTCGATCCGCACGTCTGCATGCGCTGCCGCTACCGCAGCACGGAGCTCCTGTGGCAGTGCCCGCATTGCCACGACTGGAATACGTTCGTCGAGGAGCGGATCGCGCCGGCGCAGGACCCGGCGGAGGTTGAAGTCTGAAGACGTGTCAGGGCGGGTGGGGCAGGGAAGGCGGGCGGGGAAATCCTCAGATCACGGGCGCTGCAGCTTCCCGAAGATCTCGTCGACCTGAGCGTTCGTTTCCTCGAAGCTGCCGTCCGTGGTGACGACGAAATCGGCGCGCGCCACCTTCTCGTCGGTCGGCCACTGCGCCGCCAGCCGCTGCCGCGCGGCTTCCTCGCTCATCCCGCGCTCGCGCAACCGCGCCAGCTGCACGGCGGGCAGGCACGCCGTCACGATCACCCGATCGAAGTCCTTCTCGGCGCCGGTCTCGTAGAGCAGCGGCACGTCGACGATCGCGAACCGCTCGCCGCCGACCAGTTCGAACGCGCGCAGGCCGGCGGCAATCGCCCGATATACCGCCGGGTGGACGATCGCTTCCAGATCGCGCCGCGCAGCCGGGTCGGCGAACACGATCGGCGCGAGCCTCGAGCGATCGACCGCGCCGTCGGCACCGAGAATCTCACGGCCAAAGCGCGCGGCAATCGCCGCCGTGGCTTCGGTGCCGGCGGCCGTCACGCCATGCGCGAGATCGTCGGCGTCGAGGCACGGAACGCCGCGGGCCCGGAACCGCTCGAGCACGTAGCTCTTGCCGGTCGCAATGCCGCCGGTGAGCGCCACCTTCAGCAACCCCACCCGCTCCGTGAACCCACCCGCCCACCGACCTGCCCCACCCGCCCTACCTGCCCTCTTCGCGAGCCAGCGCAGCAGCGAGCGTATTCCGCAGCAGCATCGCCACCGTCAGCGGCCCGACGCCGCCCGGGACCGGCGAGAGCGCGCCCGCGACTTCTGCCACCTCCGGATGCACGTCGCCAATCACCAGCGAGCCGCGCCGTTCGAACGCCTCGTGCCGCTTCGTGCCGGGCGGGAACAGCCGCTCGACCACCGCGCGATCGCTGACCGGCGTCGTGCCGATGTCGACGACCGCCGCGCCCGGCTTGACGAACTCGCGGGTGACGAATGCGGGCCGGCCGATCGCTGCGACCAGGATGTCGGCGGTCGCCGCGACGCGCGGCAGTTCGGCCGTGCGCGAGTGGCAGATGGTGACCGTCGCGTTGCGGTGCAGCAGCAGCAGGGCCATCGGCTTGCCGACGATGTCGCTGCGGCCGATGACGACGGCGCGGGCGCCGGCAATCTTCACCTTCGATCGCTCGAGCAGCTCGATCACGCCCGACGGCGTGCACGCCGTCAGCGTCGCGCGGTTCTGCATCAGCAGGCCGGCGTTGATCGGATGGAAGCCGTCGACGTCCTTTCGCGGATCGATCAGGTCGAACACCCGCCGCTCCGCATCCTCTCCCATCGCCGCCGGCAGCGGCGACTGGACGAGGATGCCGTCGTGCGCGCTGCTGTGATTCAACTGGTCCACCACCGCCAGCACGTCGCCGAGTGCGGCGGTGGCCGGCAGACGCGTCAGGTCGGCGCGCAGCCCCTCGTCCGCCGCCGACGTGATCTTCGTGCGGACATAGATCTGCGACGCTGGATCGTCGCCGACCAGCACGATGCCGAGCCCCGGCGGCCGTCCGGCGCGCGCCGTGAAGGCGGCGACCGCCGGCCGCAGCTCGTCGCGGATCTCGCGCGCGACCGCGGCGCCGTCGAGGACGCGCGCTGGCATCAGGCGCTCGTCTCCGCCGCGTGCGCCTCGAGGCGCCTCAGCGACTCCGGCCGGCCGAGCACGACCAGCTTGTCGCCGCGCCGCAGCATCGTGTCGGGCTCGGGGTTGAACTCCATGCGGCGGTCCTGCCGCTGGATGCCGACGATGATGACGCCGTAGCGCTGCCGCAGGTTGGCGGTGAGGATGCTCTGATCGGCCAGGCTCGAGGCCTGGCCGATGGTGACTTCTTCCATCGCCAGGTCGAGGTTGTCGACGCTGGTCGCCAGCTCGAAGAAGTCGACCACCGCCGGCCGCAGTGCCGTCTGCGCGATTTGCACCGCGCCAATCTGGTACGGCGACAGCACCCGGTCGGCGCCGGCCCGCTTCAGCTTGGTGGTCGCGTCCTCGCTCTCGGCGCGGCCGATGATGAAGAGATCCGGCCGCATCACCCGCGCGCTGAGCACCGCGTAGACGTTCTCGGCGTCGGTGCCGACGGCGGCGATCAGCCCGCGCGCGCGATCGATGCCGACGCGCTTCAGCACTTCCTCGCTGCTGGCGTCCGCCTCGACGCCGAGCGCGCCCTCTTCGAGCGCCGCGTGCAGCCGTTCGGCGCTGCGCTCGACGACGACATAGGGGATGCCCTGGCGGCGGAACTGGTGGGCGACGATGCTGCCGATGCGGCCGTAGCCGCAGATGATGAAGTGATCCTTGATGGTTTCGAGCATGCGTTCCTGCCGCCGCCGCTGCAGCCGCTTGGGAAGGCCGCCTTCCACGACTACCGTGGCCAGCAGCGTGAAGGTATACAGCGCCGCGCCGACGCCGGCCACCAGCACGAGCACCGTCCAGGCCTCGCCGACGCGCGACAGCGTATGGACCTCACGGTAACCGACCGTGGTCACCGTGATGATCGTCATGTAGAACGCGTCCCAGAGGCCCCAGCCTTCGATCGCGGCGTAGCCGATCGTGCCGCCGGCGATGATCAAAAGCAGAAGGGCGACCGCAAAGGCCGGGCCCTGTGCCCTGAACCAGCGGTCGCCCTGTCGGTCGCTCAACGTCGCCGCGTCAAATGCGCGCGGCCTGGGTCGGTCGTTCCAGCTTGCTGTGCGACTTGCCGTAGCCGAAGTAGAAGAAGAGGCCGATCACCAGCCAGCCGCCGAGCCGCAGCCAGTTGGTCCAGCCCAGCCCGTAGATCATCGAGCCGCAGACCACGATCCCGGCGATGGCGACAAACGGCAGCGCCGGCACCGTAAACCCACGCGGGATGTCGGGACGCTTCACGCGCATGATCCAGACGCCGGCGCACACCAGCATGAACGCGAACAGCGTGCCGATGCTGGTCATCTCGCCGACGATGTTCTCGGGCAGGAAGCCGGCGAAGAGCGCCGTCAGCACGAAGAACAGCATGTTCGACTTGTAGGGCGTCTTGAACCGTGGATGCACGTCCGAGAAGACCTTGGAGACCAGCCCGTCCATGCTCATCGAGTAGAACACGCGCGACTGTCCCAGCAGCATCACCAGGATCACCGACGAGAACCCGGCCAGAATCGCCACCGTGACGAACTTCGAGAGCCACTCGTAGCCCGGCATGTAGGTCGAAATCGCGTAGGCGACCGAGGCTTCGCGGCCGACGGTGCGGAAGTCGTTGACCGGAGCGAGACCGCTCAGCACGTAAGAGAACAGCACGTAGAGGACCGTGCACACCGCCAGCGAGCCGAGGATGCCGATCGGCATGTCGCGCTTGGGATTCTTGGTCTCCTGCGCCGCGGTCGAGACGGCGTCGAAGCCGATGAAGGCGAAGAACACCACGCCGGCGGCGCCGAGGATCCCCATGATGCCGCCGTATTGATGCACGATTCCCTGGGGCGTCGTGTAGGTCGTCGGCTGCGGGATGAACGGCGTGTGGTTCGCCGGGTTGATGAAGCCCCAGCCGATGGCGATCACCATCAGCACGATCGCCACCTTGGTGACGACGATGATGCTGTTGACGAAGGCCGACTCCTGGGTGCCGCGGATGAGCAGCCCCGAGAGGATGGCGAGGATGATGATCGCCGGGATATTGATGATGCCGTGGGGGCCGGTGCCGCCCATCGCCTCGAGCGGCGAGTGCGACCATTGGTATGGCACGCGCATGCCGAAGAACTCGAGCACCCGGTTGAAGTACTCGCTCCACGCGATCGCCACCGTCGCCGCGCCGACCGCGTACTCGAGGATCAGGTCCCAGCCGATGATCCACGCCACCAGCTCGCCCATCGTCGCGTAGGAATAGGTGTAGGCGCTGCCGGCAATCGGAATCATCGAGGCGAATTCGGCGTAGCAGAGCCCGGCAAAGGCGCAGCCGACGCCGGCGAGGATGAACGCGAGCGTCACCGACGGCCCCGACCGTTCGGCGATCGCCGCCGCGGTGCGCACGAAGAGGCCGGCGCCGATGATCGCGCCGATGCCGAGGGCCACCAGCGACAACGGGCCGAGCGTTCGCTTGAGATCGGCTTCGCCGGTCTGAGTGGCGTCGTGCAGCAACTTGTCGATTGATTTGGTCCGAAACAGTGAGCCTGCCACTATGTGCCCTCTCAATCCTGTGATTCTCGGTTCCGAACAGCGGCCGGCCGACGAGGCCAGTGTGCAGCGCGTATGATTCCGCGATTATACCGGCTCAGCGGGCCGGCGAACGGTCGAACACGCCCGCCGGCTCTTCCCTTATGCGCTAACGCGCCGGCGGCGCGACCGTCTGGACGCTCACCTCGGGGAAATGCGGCCGTCCCGACAAGAGCGGCGAGCGTCGGCCGAGCAATTCCTGGTCGAAGAACTCGCGCACGATCGCGCGCGTGATGTCGTCGACGCGTGCCGGGGCGATCGAGCCGAGCGGCCCGGGACGCTCGCGCAGCGGTCCGCCCCAGAACGCCATGTCGCTGAAATCGAGGTGGCGCGTGTCGCGCACGTCGACGCGGTAGTACGGCCGCGCGCCGCGGCGATAGATCTCGTCGCTCGCGCCGAGGCGCCCCGGACGCGCCGAATACACCATCAGGAACGGCCGGCCGCCTGGCTTGTCGATCATCGTGCCGTACTGCGGAATCCCGTCGAGATTGAGTCCGGCGCGGCAGCGTCGGTCGTCCACGCAGAACTGCGCCGACGTGACGCCGCCCATCGAATGGCCGAAGGCGCCGATTCTCGTCAGGTCGAGTCGCGCCGCCAGCTTCGCCGCCGCCGAATCGCGCGGCAGACCGGAGAGCCGGTCGAGCACCAGCCGCGTGTCGTCGACCCATCGCTGAAGGGCGGCGTGGGTTCGATTCAACCCGGTAAGATACCCGCGCAAGAGCCGCAGCTTCTCGTCCGGGTTGTCGCTCCTGGTGACGGCCGCGGCCGTTTCGTCTTCCGGTCCCCACTCGGCGAAGACCTCGCGCACCCCGGCAACGGGCGCGCCGCTCGCATCGAGCAGCGAGACGACGCGGCCGTCGGCCAGCGTCGCCGCCGTCGCCTCGTACGGGTGAACGATTTCGAGCACGGCGTAGCCGTGGCTCGCGAGATCTTCGAGGAGCGACGTGTACGCGCTCGGGACGCCGGTGTACCCGTGTGAGAAAAGCAAGACCGGGAAGCGTCCCGGCGCTGTCGCCGGCGCGGCGTCGACCACCGCGTGCGTGCGCACGTGCTCGAGCCCATCCCACACGCCCTCGGGAGCGCGCAACATCCTCGCGAACGTCCGGACTTCCTCCAGCCCTTCGCGGAGGTACGGCGCCCGCTTGCCGCTCCCACCGGCGGCCGCCGGGTACCAGGCAAGCACTTCAACGTTTCGCGGTTCGCCGGCGCCGCCGAGGGTTTCCTTCCGCGCCGTGTCGACGAGCCGCCACGTCGTGGTGCCGACGGGCGAGGTCCCCGTCGGCGCCGGCAGCTCGAACGGCGCCGGCTCGGGCTGGATTGTGGTCATCGCGATCAGCCGGACCGAAACGGCGCCGCCGAGCGCGACGGCCGTGAGAAAAAGGCGTGAACGCATGACGGCTATTTGCCGAACGTCTTCTCCCAGTCGCAGCAAGCGCAGCCCTTCAAGGCTGCGCTACACATGCGCGCGACCGAGCCGGGCCAGGAACTCGCGCGTGCGCTTTCGCGGATCGTCACCCACCAGAAGATCGCCAATCACCGCCACCGACGAGGCGCCCGCTTCGATCACCGATGCCGCCCGGCCGAGCGTGATGCCGCCGATGGCCACCAGCGGCAGCCCGCGCGCGGCGGCGCGGCGCGACGCTTCGCGCACCATCTCGAGGCCGACGGCATCGTACCCCGTGTCCTTCGTCGACGTACCGAAGACCGGCCCGATGGCGAGGTAGCTGACCGGCGCCGTCGCCGCCGCGTCGAGTTGATCGATCGTATGCGTCGAGAGGCCGACGATGGCGCGGTCGCCGACCACGCGGCGGACGTCGTCGGGTGCGAGATCCTCCTGCCCGACGTGGACGCCGTCCGCGCCGGAGAGCGCGGCGATGTCGGCGCGGTCGTTGATCACGACAGTGGCGTCGAAGCGGCGTGCGAGGGCGACGAGACGGGTCGACGCTTCGAGGAGGTCGGCGCCGGGCATTGATTTGGCGCGGAGCTGGAGGAAGCGCGCGCCGCCATCGAGACACGCCCTGGCCAGGTCGAGCAGCTGCCAGCCGGCGCGGGCCGAGGCGTCGGCGTCCACGATCGCGCAGAGCGGCGACGAGGTCACCGGCAGTTCGTGATTACACGGCCTCTGCGAGCCGCCCGCTTGCCGGATTAGGGCGCGCCAGGAAGCGCTCCATGAACGAGGTGCTCAGCTTGCCGGCGACGAACTCCGGGTCGGCGAGCACGCGCAGGTGCAGCGGGATCGTGGTCTTGATCCCCTCGATCACCGTCATCTCCAGCGTCCGCTTCATTCGCGCGATCGCCTCGGCGCGGTCGCGGCCGTGGACGATGATCTTGGCGATCATCGAGTCGTAGTAGGGCGAAATGGTGCAGTCGGAGTGCGCGAAGGTCTCGATCCGCACGCCCGGCCCGCCCGGGACGCTGAAGACGTGAATCAACCCCGGCGACGGCACGAAGGTTTCCGGATCCTCGGCGTTGATGCGGCACTCGATCGAGTGGCCGCTGAAGGTGACGTCACCCTGCTTGAACGACAGCCGCTCCCCCGCCGCAATCCGGATCTGCTCCTTGACGATGTCGACGCCGGTCACCATCTCGGTGACCGGGTGCTCGACCTGCAGACGGGTGTTCGCTTCCATGAAGTAGAAGCGGCCGTCGGGGTCCATCAGGAACTCGAAGGTGCCGGCGTTGGTGTACTGGACCGCCTTGGCGGCATCGATGACGATGCCGCCCATCTTCTTGCGGATCTTGTCGCTCAGCGCCGGCGACGGCGACTCCTCGAGGAGCTTCTGGTGGCGCCGCTGGATCGAGCACTCGCGCTCGCCCAGGTGGACGACCGATCCGAAGTGGTCGCCGAGGATCTGGAACTCGATGTGGCGCGGCGATTCGACGTACTTCTCGATGTAGACGTCGGCGACGCCGAAGGCGGCCTCCGCCTCGCGCTGCGCGGTCTTGACCGCGTGCGACAACTCCGCCGGCGCGCGGACGACGCGCATGCCGCGGCCGCCGCCGCCGGCCGTCGCCTTGACGATCACCGGGAAGCCGATCTCCTTCGCGAGCTTCAGCGCCTTCTCTTCGTTGTCGAGCGGGCCGTCGCTGCCCGGCAGGATCGGCACGCCGGCCTTCTTCATCACCCGCCGCGCCCGCGCCTTGTCGCCCATCAGGCGAATCACCTGCGGATCGGGGCCGATGAACTTGATGTGGCACGCCTCGCAGACTTCGGCGAGGTAGGCGCTCTCGGAGAGGAAGCCGTAGCCGGGGTGAATCGCGTCGGCGCCGGTGATCTCGGCGGCGCTGATCACCGCCGGCACATTGAGGTAGCTGTCGGCGCTGCGCGCCGGGCCGATGCAGACGTCCTCATCGGCGAACTTGACGTGCAGCTGGTTCTCGTCCGCCTCCGAGAACACGGCGACGGTCTTGATGCCGAGCTCGCGGCAGGCGTAGATCACCCGCAGGGCAACCTCGCCGCGGTTGGCAATCAGGATCTTCTTGAACATTGACGAGAACCGCTACCTCGTCCTGATGGCAAACAGGCGCTCGCCGTACTGCACCGGCTGCCCGTTCTCGACGTAGATGTTGACCACCTCGCCGTCGTACTCGGAATCGATCTCGTTCATCAGCTTCATCGCTTCGATGATGCAGAGCACCTCGCCCTTCTTCACCGTCGAGCCGATGTCGACAAACGGCGAGGCGCCCGGCTCCGACGAGCGGTAGAAGGTGCCGACGATCGGCGACTTCACCACCGCCAGCTCGATCTCGGTCTCGGCCGCGTCGGCGGCGGCGGGCGCCGGCAGCGCCGCGGGCGCGGCGGCGGGCGGGAGCGCAGCGCCCGGCGGCGGCGCGGCGGCGAGCGGCGCCATCGTCACCGCCCCTGGCAGGCCGATCGAGTGGGCGCCGTTGGCGTCCTTGCGCACCTTGAGGCGCAGCCCGTCGTGCTCGATTTCGAATTCGGAGAGCTCGTGCTCGCGCACGAGATCGAGAATCTCTTTGATGTGTTGTAGGTCCATCACGGGGAATTCGGGAGCGGCGCCGGAGGAGCCGGCCCGTCTCTCAGATCTCGATCAGCTCCGTTGTGACGCCCGTCAGCACCTCGACCCCATCCCCTGTCACCAGCACGTCGTCCTCGATGCGAACGCCGCCCCATCCGGGCAGATAGGCGCCGGGCTCGATCGTGAAGATCATGCCAGGCGCGACCGCTTCGTCGTCCGAGTCGACGTCCGGACGCCGCCGCGTGATCCGCGGGTCCTCGTGCACTTCGATGCCGAGACCATGACCGGTGCCATGGCCGAACGCGTCGCCGAGCCCGCGGCGATCGAGCGTCTGGCGCGCCGCGGCGTCGATGTCGAAGCGCGATCGGCCCGGGGCGACGGCGGCAATGGCGCGGAGACGCGCCTCGTTGACGGCGTCGAACACGTCCCGCGCCCGCGCGCTGGCCGGCCCGACCGAAACGGTCCGGGTCAAGTCGACGCAGTATGAGTCGTAGACGCCGCCGAAGTCCAGCACGACGAGGTCCCCTTCGGTAATTGTTCGCCCGCCTGGACGCGCGTGGGGCAGCGCCGCGTTCGGTCCGCTGGCGACAATCGTATCAAACGCCGACCGCTCGAACCCCGCTTTGCGGACCTGCCAGTCGATCGCCAGCGCCAGATCGCGCTCGCTGTCGCCACGCCGCACCAGGCCCAGCACGACGGCGGCCACCTCGGACAGCCGCCGCGCGGCCTCGCGCATCGTCGCGACCTCGTGCTCGTCCTTGCGCATCCGCGCCCGCTCGACGATCCGCTCGGTCGGCACCAGCGCGGCCGTAGACGCCTCGCTCGCGAGCGAGGAGGTCAGCCACTGATGGCGCGCCAGCGTGAGATGGGCCGCCTCGACGCCGATGCGCGTCCAGCCGTTGCCCCCGAGCAGCCGGGCCAGCGTCGCGTCGTACGATCCGTCGACGGTCACCAACTCGAGCGACGGGCACTCGCCGGGCGTGCCGCGCGTCGCCGTGATCGTCGTGACGTAGCGGAAGTCGGTGAGGAAATAGACGCGCTCGGCGGTGACGACGGCGATCGCCGAGCTGCCGGTGAACCCGGTCAGATAGAGGATGTTCGGGAGCGAGGTGACGACGAGCGCGTCGAGGCCGTGCGCGGCGAGATCGTCGCGGATGCTGCGATGGCGGCGCTCAAGCGCTGCGGTGGGCGCGGACGGCATGGATGGCGTCGAGCCACTGCTCGAGCGCCACCAAGGTGAGGCTGGCGCGCTCGCGCTCGGCAGTGTCCTCCGCCGATTGTACCGGGAACATGTCGTCGTCAGCGGCCATCGCCGTGAAGTCGTCGTCCGGTTCCATCGCGAACGTCGCCGGCTCGACGATTCGCGCGCCGAAATCGACCTGGATTGACGGCTCCGCAGGACGCGACGGCGGCGCGACGAGATCGAAGCCGACGATCGGCTCGGGCATCAGCTCGGGCACGACGGCAGCGACGCCGAAGTCCACCGACGGCTCTTCGACCGGCGGCGTCGTATTCGCGAGATCCATCGCCACTTCGGGCTCCGGCGTCTTCACCAGCTCGAGCGCGGGCAGATCGACTTCAACCGGACGTTCCGGCGGTGGTGGCATCTTCACCGGCAGGTCGATTTCGACGGGAGGTCCTTCAGGCTGCGGCGCGCTGTAGGTCGGCAGATCGACGTCGACCGACGGTTCCGGCGCGGCCTGCGGCGAAATCGCGGCGATCTGGAAATCGGGTGCCGGCTGCGCCGCCGGCGGCGCGACGGCGATCGGGTCGATCGGCTGCGGCTTCGCCTTCGGCGCGGGTCGCGGCGGCGGCGGCGGCAGGTTCTTGAGGAACTCCGCCTCGGCCTGCTCGAACGACAGGCCTTCCTCGACCGGCGCGGGCTTCGGCGGCTCGACGATCGCCTCGAGATCGGCCACCGTGCGCTGCAGATCCGGATCGTTGCGCGCCAGGGCCAGCGCCGCGCGGTACTGCGCGAGCGCTTCGACCAGCGAGCCGCGGCGATGGTGGATTTCGGCGAGGCCGCGGATGGCGGCGAGGTTTTCCGGCGCGCTCTTGAGGACCAGCTCGAGCTCGGTCAGCGCGTCGTCGAGCGCGTTCAGCTCGACCAGCGCGCGGCCCAGCGTGACGCGGGCGGAGAGATAACCGGGATGAATGTCGAGGCCGGCGCGGCAGACATCGACCGCTTCCTCGAAGCGCCCCGCGCGGCGGCACTCCTCGGCCAGCTGCGCAAAAGCAATCGACGCCGGATCCTTCTGGACCCGGCGTCGAAGGTCGTCAATGCGCTGGCTGTCAGCCATCGATCACGGGCGAGGGGCGCTCGACGTCGAGCTCGAGCTGACGACCGTGATCGGGCTCTGGAACACACCCTGCAAACCGAAGTTGTCGGTCACCGTCAGCGTGACGATGAACACGCCCACGTCGTCGAAGTCGTGCGAGGTGCTGACGCCGCTCTTGCGAGTGCCGTCGCCGAAGTCCCACGCGTAGCTGGTGATCGTGCGCCCGGCCGTCGCCGTCGAGGACGAGGCATTGAAGATCGCCTGGTCGCCGACCTTGACCGGATTGGTCGCGATCACGAAGCTGGCGATCGGCGCCGCGGGATCCGCCGGCGGCTGAATCACGCTCGGCGGCGCCAGGCGAATCCGCACCTGCGGATGGTCCGCCAGCTGGAAGTCTGAGCCGGTCGGCGTCGCCACGATGTCGACGCAGATACCGGGCAGGCCTTCGCAGGTCTGAACGCGCCCGGGCGGCGAGGCCGGCGGCGCCGTGAAGCTCACCGTCGCCAGACCGTTGGCATCGGTTCTCGCCGTCCGGCCGGGCCGGAAGGTGCCGAAGTCGGTCGCGATTCCGTTCACCGTCATGTCGAACCGGATTTCCTGGTTCGCGACCGGCTGACCCAGCCTCTGCATCGTCACCGCGATGGTCGACACCGACTGCCCGTCCTGCGTGATGGTGTCGGGCGTGGCGCGCATGTCGATCGTCTGGGCGGGACCTGACGGCCCGGTCAACGCGGGCGGCGCGTCGGCTTTATGTACCGTGCACGCGGCCACCGCCATCGCCGGCAGCGCCACCGCGAGGAATTTGAAAGCCTTCATGGGACTAGAAATCTCCAAAGTTCCCGAAGTTGATTTGAATGTTGCCTTCGGCCGAGACCTCGTTGCCGGCCTGGTCGCGGCCCCAGAAGGTCACCTTCGCCAACCCGGTGATGATCCGACCGTTGGTGAGCAGCTGCACGAGCGGCGCCTCTTCCTTCGCCTGATGGCGGACGAGATCGAAGCCAACCAACGTCTGCTGCGGCGTCACGGTCTGGGTGATGATGCCGTCGAACGGGTGCGGCACGTCGACGCCCGGCGTATTGCGGCCGTCGGCGCGCGAGTATTCGACGCGATAGCGCGACAGCGTGATGTCGTTGAGGCTGCTGGGCGTCGTCGGCGTCGCCGAGCCGGAATCCTTCATGACGATGTGCATCACCGCCGAGCCGCGATCGTTGAAGATGGTCGGGCACGGGCTGTCCTGCGTGCACGGCGCCGGAGAGGTGACGTTGGTGAGGACGTCGGAGAGCAGGACCGGCGACGCCGGCCCGGGGGTGACCGCGCCGCGGATCCCCTGGAGCGAGTCGAGCACGATGAACGACCCGCCGCGACCTTCGCGCGCAACCGAGCCGCACGACACGGTCGCCGCCACGAGGCCGGCCACCGCAAGCAATTGAACGAGATTCGTACGAGTCATCGCAGTTAGCTCTTGATGATGCGTGGGGTGATGAAGATCAGCAGCTCGGTGCTCTGGTCGTTCAGCGTGTCGCGCTTGAACAGCCAGCCGAGCAGCGGGATGCGATGGAGACCAGGCGTCCGGTCGTTGGCCGTCTGCTCCTGGCTGACATAGATGCCGCCGATGACCGTCGTCTGCCCGTCGCTCACCAGCACCTGGGTGTTGGCACGCTGCGTGTTGATCGGCGGGATGTTGTTGACGGCGCGGCTGAAGTCGGGCGAGGCGTTCTCGACCGCGATCTGCATGATCACCGTGTTAGCGGCGGTGATCTGCGGCGTCACCTTCAGCGTCAGCGCGGCGTCCTTGAAGCTCACCGTGACGGTGTTGTTGGCCACGGTCTGAATCGGGATCTGCACGCCCTGGGTCATTTCCGCGGCGACGTTGTTCTGCGTCGTCACCCGCGGCGTCGACAGCAGCCGGCCGTTGCCGCTGCGCTCGAGCGCCGTCAGCGCGACGTCGAGGCCGAAGGCGCCGTTGACCGATCCGAGGGCGAGGCCGACTGCACTGGAAGCGGCGGGGACGCCGAGGTTCACCGCCGTCGAACTTCCGGCGGCGCCGGCGGCGCCGCGCAGGCTGCCGTTGTTCGGGAACGCCAGCGGCGTGGTGTTGCCGAGGGCCGCGTTGACGTTGCCGTTGAAGCCCCACTGGACGCCGAGGGCGCGCGCGTAGTCCTTGTTCGTCTGGACGATCCGCGCTTCGATTTCAACCTGCGGCTGCGCCTTGTCGAGGGTGACAATCAGCTCGTTGGCGAGCGTCAGACGGTCGCGCAGGTCGGTGATGATCAGCGTGTTGGTGCGCGGATCGACCTGCACCGTGCCGCGCTGCGACAGCGCGCTCTTGGTCAGCAGCGCCTGCAGTTCGTCGGCCTTGGCGTAGCTCAGCGTCTTGGTCAGCACTTCGAGCTGGCCGGCGAGCGCCTGCTCTTCCGCCACCTTGCGGCGCTGCGACTGCTCGTCGGCGAGCACCGACAGCGGCGCGATGCGGACAATCGTGCCGTCGATGATGTAGCCCAGCTTGTTGGCCGCCAGGATGATGTCGAGCGCCTGGTCCCACGGCACGTCGCGCAGCGCCACGTCGACGGTGCCGGTCACCGCCGGATCGATGACGATGTTCAGGCCGCTGATCTCGGAGAAGGTGCGCAGCACCGCCCGCAGATCCGCGCCCTGGAAGTCGAGACTGATCGGGTGGCCGGTGAACTGGCGGCCGCCGCGCGTCGGCGTCGGCTGCGGTTCCGGCTGCGCCTGCGGGTTCGGCGTCTGTGCCTGCTGCGGCGCGAACGAGGCGCCGGTCACCTTCACCACCGGCGTCACGGCCGTGGCCGCGGCCGGCTTGGCCGCCGCGGCGGGCGCGGCCGCCTTGTTGTCGAGGCCGAGCGCGGCAATCGGGTCGGCCGCGGGCGCGTTCTGCAGCGCCAGCATCGCGTCGGGCGCGGCGCCCTTCGCGCTCGCCGGCGCCAGCACGAACGGCGCCGCATCCGGCGACGGCTTGTCGAAGTCGACGACGACCGTGTTGCGGTCGCTGCGCACCCGGTGCGACACCGGCTGCGACAGCGTGACGCGCACCCGCGAGGCGGGACGGCCGAGCGATTCGGCCGGCTCGATCGAGACGCCGGCAATCGGGCTCTTCGCGCTGGCGACGACCGAGTTGGCGACGTCGCTCGCGGCGACGTTGCGGAAGTCGAGCAGCACGGTCAGCGGATCCGGCCGCGTCGCGGTGTACGCCACCGGCTCGCTCGCCTCGATGACGAGCGACGCGCCCTTGGCGTTGAGCCGCGAGCTGATGGCCTTCAGCCGGACGCTGGAGGCCGGGGTTGAAGTCGCGGCTGGACCGGACGCATTGACCAGCGTGCCGGCAGCGGCGACCAGGGTGGAAAGGGCAACGGCCCGCATCAGAGTCATTACTTGGCGTCCTCGAGCGATCGCAACAGCTTGCGAACCTCCCGCTGCTTCACGAGCGACAGCGGGTCGTTCACTTCTTGGATGACGATGAGGCCCTGCGGCGTGATCGTCTTGATCGTGCCGTCGAGCAGCTTGTCGCCGGGGTGAACGATGTAGGTCTTGGTATCGGGGCCCTGGATCATCGCCACGAGCGCACCGCGGCTCTGCATGATCCCGCGCACGGAGACTTCACCGAGCGCCATCCCCGCCGGCCCCTCGCCGCGGCGCGATGTCGCTTCGGCCTCCGACCCAGTCCCAATCAGGCTCTGGAACGGATCGCGTCGCCCCTCGGCCCGATAGCTGTAGCTCTCGGCGGGCGGCGCGGTGGCCGCCGGCGCCTGCGCCGGCGTCTTCTGGTTGGCGCCCGCGGCGGGCGCCGGAGTCTTGTCTGGAGCCGGGGCCGCGGGAGCCGGGGCCGGTTTCTCGGCCGGCTTCGCGGCCTGCGGCGTCTGCGCCGGTTTGGCCGGCGACGGCGCCTGCGCGTGCGCCAGCGGGGCGCTCAACGCGGCAACGACGGTGAAGGCGACGGCAATGCGCATGGCGTTACGCACCCTTTGCCGCCGGCGCCGCCGGCTTCGCGCCGGGCTTGCCCGGCGCCGGTTTTTCGAGAAGCACGAACGTCGTGGCGACGCACGTCGCGGTGATGGTCGCCCCGGTCGATCCCGGCTTGTCCTTGCCCTTCACATCGAGGCCGTTGATGTTCACGATGCGCGTGAACTTGCCGACGCGGTCGAGGAAGATCGCGAGGTTGTGATAGGTCCCCTCGAGCTCGAGCGTGATCGGCCACTCGGCGTGCAGCTGCTTGGTCACGGTCGGCGAGGGCTTGAAGCCCTTGATCGTCATGTTCGACTGTGCCGCCACCGTCTGCATCCGATTCAGCAGGTCGGCCGCATCCTTCTCTTCCGGGAGAATCGCCTTGAGGTTGGCGAGGCGGCCTTCGAGGTCGCCGACCTGGGCCTCGAACTCGGGCAGCTTCTTGGCGGTGTTCAGGCCCTTGGTGACGTCGGCGCGCAGCGATGTGAGCTGCGTCTGACGCGCGACCATGTCGGCCCGCACCGGCATCTCGTAGTAGTAGTAGAAAACGCCGCAGCCGCCGACGGCGAGCACGACGAACGCGCCGACCTGGGCGTACCACGGCAGCGCGGTAAGGGTCAGTTTCATGACTTGGCTACCCGGGCGTATCGGGGCAACTCCGTACGACCTTTAAAGTTCTCGTGCACCACGACTACCCGCCCGTCTTGGTCGCCGGCGCGACCGGCGCCGCTTCGCCCGGCCGCTGAAACACGGCCTTGATGGTGAATCGGATCAGCGAGGCCGACGACTGGCTCGCGGGATCGGTGGTCGTGTTGACGATCTCCACCGAGCGCTTGAAGTAGCCCGAGGTCTCGAGGTTCGACACGAACTCCGACAGCCCGGTCAGCGTCGTCGCCTTGCCTTCCATGACGATCTCGGCGTTGACCTGCTTCAGCGTCGTCAGCCAGAGCATCTCCGGCAGCGCGCGGCTGATCTGGTCGAGCATGTGCACCGGGCCGGTCTGGCCCTTGCGCAGCTGCTCGATCAGGACGACGCGCTGCTGCAGCTGCGCCTTGCGCTGCTCGAACTGCTGCACCTGCAGAATCACCGAGTGCAGGCGCGCGGTCTCCTGCTGCGCCGCCGCGATCTCGGCGTCGAGCTGCGACGACTCGCGCGACAGCGCCAGGTAGCGCCAGCCGATGAACGACATCGCCAGGATCAGGATGATGCTGCAGCCGATGGTCAGCTTCTGGCCGGTGGTGCCGAAGGTGACCGCTTTCTTCTTCTTGCCGCGATCTTTCTCGACCGCGAGCAGGTTGATGCGAATCATCGGTCGCCCCCTTTTCTCAGCGCGAGGCCGACCGCAACCGCCGCCGCCGGGCTCTGGCCCTCAGGATCCGAGACCCCGAGCTTCGACGGATCGAACGAGATTTTCTTGAACGGATCGAAGACTTCGACCGCGGTGTTGAACCGCTCCTGCAGCGCTTCGACGAAGCCGCTGACGCGCGAGGCGCCGCCGCTGACGACGATCCGGTCGATGCGGTCGGAGGAGGCGGTCGCCTTGAAGAAGTCGAACGTCTTCTGGATTTCCAGCAGCACGTTCTCGGTCATCGTGTGCAGCACCGGCGCGACGTCCTCGGGGTTGACTCCTTCGACCGGCAGGCCGCGCTTCAGCTGTTCGGCCTGGTCGAACGGCAGGTTCAGCTCCTTCTGCACCGCCTCGGTGTAGGAGTTGCCGCCGATCGAGATGTCGCGGGTGAAGGTCGACTGGTCGCCGGTGAGGATGTTGATGTTGATGGCGCTGGCGCCCGCGTTCA
>Ga0207645_10000804_pt1 | contig 26273 bp, 19 predicted proteins | sample KBSM53metaG_FD_184331 | JGI IMG/M metagenome (GOLD analysis project Ga0207645, IMG submission 184331) | Miscanthus rhizosphere microbial communities from Kellogg Biological Station, Michigan, USA - KBS M5-3 metaG (SPAdes) (version 2) | ecosystem: Host-associated > Plants > Roots > Rhizosphere >...
AACGGCAGACGCAGTCCGCCAGGACCGACGTGCCGGTAGTCGGGAGGCGGCGTGCAGGCAGCCGGGTTGGGGACGAGCGACTGCGGGCCTTCGAGAACCCCCAGCACCGGCGCGGGGCGTCCGTCGGCCGGGGCGGGCGGCGGCGCGGGGGCGGGCGCGGTCTTGCCGTCGGCAAAGACGCCGCGGCTCTCGAACACGCCATCGTGATTCACGTCCCTCAGGACGAAGATGGAATTCGTCGACGGCGAGCTCACGAACAGATCGCCATTCGGCGCGTACACCATCATCCGCGGCCCTCGCAGCTCGGCGTAGCTGGCCACCGTGAATCCGGCAGGGACTCTCGGCAGCGTCCCGTCGGGCTGCGGCACTCGTTTGTTCTGGTTGGCAGTGGCCTTCGCGGGAGCAGGCAACGCGTCGGCCCGAGGCTGCGGGTGGACCGAGTTCCGCTGCGCGCCGACGAGCCCTGTCGCTGCCAGGCAGCCCATCAGGATGAGCGGCCAGACGCGCGGGTGCCGTAACGACGATCTCGATCGGTTCATCGCGTCACGTCGCCAGCTGGTCGGAGCTTCAGGATTTCTTCCATGACGACGCGCGGACCGCGGTCGGGATCGGACGCCACGCGGCACTCGTTGTTGAACAGCATCGTGTCGCGCGCGGTGGCCGAGTACGCCGGCCACTTCGGCAGCTTCGGCGTGTTGGGGTCGCCGGCGCGCGCAAACGCGACCCATGCCGCGCTGGTTTTCCCGGCCAGCGCGTGCGCTTCCGGCATCTTCGAGATCAGCGGTCCGGCGATCTCGATGTTGTTGAACACGAACGGAATCTCGATGGTGTGCGGCGATCGCATATGGCCGCCGCCCTCCGGCGTTTCCCAGTCGTAGCGGTACATGAACGCCGGCGCCGCGTGCTGATCGGCTTTTCGCTTCGCCAGCTCGCGCGAGTACGTGCCCCGCGGATGCTCGGTGGCCATGAGGATCCAGAGATCCCACGGCGTCGCCTCCGGGTGCGCTTTCCGGAACGCCTCGATCGCGCGCGTGGGATCGCCACCGAGCCGTTTCGACGCGCGCTCCCGCAGCCCGGCGTCGTCGAGCGCCAGCTTCTCGGGCGTCGGCCGGTCGTAGAGCGTCTCCTCGGTGTGCGCGTAGCCGATGAGCAACGGGATGCCGGCCGAAAGCGCGGGCCCCGCCGGATCCCATGGATGGCCGGGGATCGCCTTGCCGTCGACCATCGGCGAGTTCGCGGTGCCGCCCGGCTCGCGCAGGGTGATCTTCTTCTGCACGGCGGCGTCAGCCTCGAGCAAGCGCGCCATCGGCACGCTCTGAAGCTCCTTGGCCTGCCCCGCCTTCAATCCGAGTTCGCCGAGCAGGAGATCCGTGTACCGCACCGCATCCTCGTGCGTCGTCAAGCGCAGCACGGCTCCGCTCTCGATGATGGCGCGATGGAACAGCCCTTTCGCCCCGGGCATCGACATCAGCGTCGCGACTTTCCGGCCGCCTCCCGACTGACCGAAGATCGTGACGAGCTGTGGGTCGCCGCCGAAGCCGGCGATATTGTCGCGCACCCACTCGAGCGAGGCGATGATGTCGAGCAGGCCCGCGCTGCTCGAGAGCGCGAAGTCGGATCCCATCGCATCGCCGAGATAGGTGTAGCCGAACACATTGAGCCGATGGTTGATGGTGACGACGACGACGTCGTGCGCGTGCGCGAGACGGCTGCCATCGAGGATGCGTCCGGAGCCGGAGCCGCTGGAAAATCCGCCGCCGTGCAGCCAGACCATCACCGGGCGCTTGCGTCCATCCTTCAGGCCGGGCGTGTAGACGTTCAGCACGAGGCAGTCTTCGCCCTGCTCAGGCGATGAGTTGGCCGAGGCTTGTGGCGCTGTGGGCCCGAAGGCGAGCGCGTCGCGGACGCCGGTCCACGCAGACGGCCGACGCGGCGGCATGAAGCGATTCCCTCCGCCGGTGGAGGCGCCATACGGGATGCCCTTGAACACGTTCACGCCGCCTTCGACGACGACGCCCCGGACTTTCCCGGCCGACGTCTCGGCGACCGCGTTGCCGAGATCCGCCGCGCTGAGCACTGTCAGCCACGGCGTCAACTGCGCACCCGCCATCGCAAGGCCCGCATGTTTGATGAAGCGTCGTCGGCTGGAGATGTACGGCATGTTCGCCTCCTTCGGACATCAGAAGCAGCTAGCTTCTTACCAGCGCCTGCTTAACCGCAGAGACCGCAGAGTCTTCTTCAAAAAAGAAACTCCGCGCGCTCTGCGCGCTCCGCGGCTCCACAGGCGTCTCTCGCGGGCAATTCGCTGGGTATCGAACTGCGTCTGTCGCTTCGATCCAGTGAAAGGACTGCTAGCCGAACCCACATGGGATTATCGCCGCAACCCGCGCGTGGGGCCGCGATTTTCTGACGGCAGACACGACGTCGATTTCGAAAACGCTCTAGAATCCACGCGTGAGGTGCTCATGAAATCCATCGTCCCGATTGTGCTCGTCGCATTGGCTGCGTCGATTGGCATGTTCGCGCAGGGCCGCCGCGGCGCGCCGCCGGCTCCGCCCGCACCGCTCGAAGCCGGCGCATCACAGGCCGACGTCGACAAGGCGCTGCTCGCGTTGCCTGAAGGGCTGCGGAACCAGACCACCGTCGTCAAATGGAAGCCCGACTTCACGTACGAGACGCTGCGGAAGGGGACCAACGGGCTGGTCTGCTACGACCGCTCCGGCTTGCCGCAGCAGCAGCCGTTCGCGGTGCAGTGCACCAGCATGGGCAACCTGCCGCGGGAGGCGCAGAACCTGAAAGCGGAAGCGACCGGCGACCGCGCGAAATCCGAGGCGATGCTGAAGGAGATGGAACAGAACGGCACGCGGGCGAAACCCGAGTTCGGCTCCGTCTGGTATCACTTGTCCGGCGCCGATCGCGACCACGTCTCCGCGCACGAAGTGACGATCGCCGTACCCGGCGCGACACAGGCGTCGCTCGGCCTGCCCGAGCAGCGGCGCGAGAACGGCGCCTGGATCATGGCCGCCGGCACATCGACCGCGCACATCATGATCCCTGGACGCTGATTCATCGAATCTGGGGCTGCGATTCCCGATCGGCTGGCGCGACATCGCCGTCGCTCGCGCCTCTTTTCATCGCCGCTCTCAACAGGCCGACCGCTGTGTAGAAGACGACGATCAGCACGACCCACCGCAGGATCCCGAGCGGCAGCGACGTGACCAGCCAGACGGCCACGAGCACGCCCGGGATCCCGCCGGTGGTCAGCCCAAGCGCCGCCTGCCAGGCGACGCGCCCCTTGCCGACGAACCGGATGCCCGCGATCGCCGCAACGAAGGCGCCCGATCCCATCATGATCGGGAATGCGGCCCTCGGCTCCATCCCGAGCAGGCTGAAGACGATCAGGCTCGGCGCGTAGTTGCCGATGCCCAGCGTCAAGAGCGCCCCCAGCGCGAAATTGACCGCGACCGCGATCGCGAAGGCGCGCGGGCCGAAGGCGAGCGCGGTGCCGCCGGCGGGAAACAGGCCGAGCATGCCGAGCATCATGAACACGGCCGCGGCGACGAGCGCCCCGCCCATGCCGAGCTGCACCGCGCGGCGCGACAGCGAGGAGACGATACCGGCGCCGATCCAGCCGCCGATCATCGAGACGACGATCAGCACGGTCAGCTGCCACGGATCGACGGCGACGGCGCTGATGAAGAGCAGCGCCTGCGTCAGCACCGGCAGCGCGTGGCCGACGATGATCGTGCCGGGAATCAGCTCGTCGCGGACGAGGCCGGTGAGGCGAAAGACGGTGGTCGTGGTCGCGAACGATCCGATCCCGAGGGTGTCGAAGAAGTTGGTGACGAAGCCGATCACGATGCCGAGCGGCGTCGGCGGGCCGTGGCCGCGCGCGGCGCCGCTCCTGACCGCCGCCACCCACCGGACGACGAGCAGCAGGCCGCTCGCCGCCAGCGTGCCGAGGAGAAGGCGTACGAGCACGAGGTTCACTGCATCAGCGCCAGCATCGCGCGAACCACGGCGCTGTCGGCCTGGCCGAGCGACAGCGCGGTGGCGTCGTGCTGCATGCCGGCGAGCGGAATCAGGCGCGCGTCGACGCCGGCCCGGACCAGCGCGTCGACGAATTCAGGCGATCCCTTCGCGTACGGCGCTTCGAGCGACCCGAACGCCACCAGCATCGGCGGCGCGCCGGCGGCCACGTGCAGCAGCGGGCTGGCATCCGCGCGCGATGCCGGATCGGGCAGGTAGTCGGCGACGAACCCCGACGCCTGGCGCAGATCGTAGGGACCGCTGACCGCGACCACGCCCTTGATCACATCGGCCGGCAGGTGCCGCTGCCCCATCCAGTCGCGCTTCAGCGCCGCGAAGGTCGACATGATCGCGCCCGCCGAGTGGCCGCCGACATAGATGCGCGCCGGAGAGCCGCCGAACCGGCTGATGTTCGCGTGCACCCACGCGACCACCGCCTCGGTGTCGTGCGCCTGCGCCGGGTAATGCTCGGGCAGCAGGCGATAGCTCGGCACCACGGTGACGATGCCCTTCGGCGCGAGCGCGCCGGCGACGTAGCCGTACTGCCTTCGGTCGCCTTCGCGGAAGCCGCCGCCGTGCAGAAAAATGAAGACGGCTCCGCCTTCGCGCGACGCGCTCCCACGAGCTGCCTCATAGACGTCGAGCCGCTGCTTCGGGTCCTTGCCGTACGCGAGATCGAGATGATTCGGGACGCGGCGGCGCGTCTCGTCGGTCATCGCCTCGGCCTTGTCGTAGAAGGCGCCCCAGTTGATCGCGAACTGATCCGGGTGCTGGACGGTGTAGTAGGTCCGCTTGTCCTGCCCGGCGGATAAAGGCGTCACGGCGGAAAGGACCGCGACGATCGCCACGGTCCGGCCCTTCGAGAGCCTCAGGGCCGTCCTGAGCTTCGTCGAAGGGCGGCTGAAGCCGGACACTACTTCAGCTCGTTGCGGTAGACGGTCCCGCCCTTCATCACCAACTTGATGCCGCGCAGCGCCTTGATGTCGCGCGACGGGTCGGCGTCGGTGATGATCAGATCGGCCAGCATGCCGCGCTCCACCCGCCCGAGCCGATCCTGCACGCCGAGCATCGTCGCCGCGTCGATGGTGGCCGAGCGCAGCGCCTTCAGCGGCGTCATCCCCGCCTCGACGTAGTACTGCGCCTCGCGGATCGTGGCGGTCGTGCCGTCGTTCGGCTCGTACGGGAACTGATCGGTGCCGAGCGCGATCTTCACGCCGAGCTTGATCGCATGCTCCAGCGTGCTCCAGTGCGACTTGCCGACCGACTCGACGCGCGCCAGATACCAGTCGGGCGATCCGATCTTCTTGAAGAACTCCATCACCGTCGGCTGGCTGACGACGATCGTCGGCACGTACCAGACGCCCTTGGCCACCATCCGCTGCAGCACTTCGTCGGTGAGGAAGTAGCCATGCTCGACGCAGTCGAGGCCCGCCTCGATCGCCTCGAGCGTGGCCGGCGCCGAGCCGGAATGCGCCGTCACCTTGACGCCGTGCCGGTGCGCCGCGTCGGTCACCGCCGCGACTTCCTCTTTGGTCATGTGCGAGGCGGCGATGTCGCCGTGGGTGTCGGCGATGCCGCCCGAGATCGCGATCTTGATCCAGTCGGCGCCGGCGAAGACCTCGCGCCGGACGGCGCGGCGGAACTCGTCGGGGCTGTCCAGCCCTTCATCGCCGACCTTGTAGCCGTGCCCGCCGGTGACGTGCACCGCCTGGCCGGCGGTGAAGATGCGCGGCCCGATCGCCTCGCCGCGATCGATGGCGCGGCGCAGCGCGAAGTCGGCGCCCTTCGACTCGCCCGTCGACCTCGTGGTCGTGACGCCGGTCAGCAGCGACGTGCGCGCGTTCGCCGCCATCCGCAGCGCCAGCGCCGCCTCCGACTCGTTCGCCAGCTCCGCCCCGGCGCGGCCCGGCAGCACCAGCCCGTAATGGGTGTGCATGTTCATCAGGCCGGGCGAAATCCACATGCCGGCGGCGCGAATCACCTCGGCGCCCTGCGGCACCTGCGTCGTCGCCGCCGGCCCGATGGCGGTGATGCGGTCGCCTTCGATCACCACGACGGCGTCCTGGATGGGCGATCCGCCGTTCACATTGACGACCGAGGCGCCGACGATGGCGGTGGCGCGCGCGGCGCGGGTTTGTCCTGGTGAGAGCCCCTGTCCGCCGGGCGATGCCACCACCGCGCCAACGAGACCGATTGTCAGGGCGAACACCGTCAGCTGTTTTCGCACTCGAGCCTCCACGTGACCTGACCTCGATGACGAGTAACGCAGGCCTTTCCGGTGCGTTTCACAATTACCGTAGCGCAGCCCTTCAGGGCTGCCAGCGCGGCTGGACGGCAGGCCTAAAGGCCTGCGCTACGAGAGCCGCGCACAATTTTGAAACGCACTCTACGGCCTGCGCTACGTGTTGCGAGCTTAGAACCGCACCTTGATGCCGGCGCGAACGACGCGCGGCGGCACGAATTCGATCACGCGGTTGAAGCTGCTGCCGGAGAGCGAATTGACGCGCGTCACCGTGTTCGCGTTCGTCGCGTTGAAGATGTCGAGCGCGAGCGAGATGTTCGACCGGCTGACCGGCAGGTCGTAGTTGAAGCGCAGGTCGACCAGCTGCACGTTGGCGTAGCTGTCGGCGTTGCGTTCGCCGGCGTGAATCACGACGTTGCCCTGGCCGAGGTTGCGGCCGAGCGAGCTCACCGCGTTGATGGTGCGGGTGAACGGCGAACCGGCGAGGTACTGATAGAACCCGCTGACCGACAGGCGGAACGGGAACATGTAACTGCCCATCAGCTTGCCGATCACCGGGATCGACGTGTCGAGACGCGTGCCGGTGGTCTTGTCGACGTCCTGCGGCGTCGGCAAACCGGCCGGCAGCGCCGACGGGGTGATGACGTTGACCGCCAGCAGCGTCAGCGGGCTGGCGCCGAGATCCTCGCGCTGCACGCCGAAGGTCACCGAGCCGACTGCCTGCCAGCGCGACGTCAGCCGCCGCTGCAGCGTGAGCTCCAGGCCGCGGTACTCCTGCGCGAAGCCGGGACGCGTGGTGATGTAGTTGGGCGACAGCGCCCGCTTGGCGGCGGCGAGCTCGTAGAACACGATCGCCCCGCCATCATCTGCGGTGCGAAGCAGGCCGTCGGGGCCGGCATCCACGCCGTTGACCGGCGTGTAGTCCGCGGCGGAAACGTCGCGGTTGATGCGCCAGTCGAAGTCCTTGTCGTTGCGGACGACGAAGGTGCCGCTCAGCGACACGTTCGGCATCAGCTCGTGGACGACGCCGGCGGTGAACTCGTCGGTGAAGGTCGGCTCGAGATCGGGATCGATCGCGATCGGACGCGTGGCGGGATCGTCGACCGAGCGCAGCGCGCCCAATTCGCCGGCGGAGAAGCGCCGGTCGTTGTTGGTGTCGAGCCAGGTGTAGCGGAAGGTGCGCGGGCCGGCGAGGCTGGCCTGGCCGGTCTTGGTGGTGAAGATCTGCCAGTAGTAGCGCGAGTACGACGCCTTCACCAGGGTCTTCGACGTGCCCGTGAGGTCGTAGATCACGCCGAGGCGAGGCGAGAAGTTGTTCCACGAGATCAGATCGTCGGTCGCCGCCTGCTTGATGCGATCGGGGAAGAACTGGCTTTGCGGCGCCGTCTCTTCGGGCAGGTAGCTCTGCTGCTGGTCGAAACGCAGGCCGATGTTGAACCTCCATCGGTCGCGCACCCAGCCATCCTGGATATAGGCGGCGCGCTGGTTGGCCACCGAGTTCTGCCGGCCGGGGGCATACAGCAGCACTTCGAGGGGGGCGCCCTGGAAGAAGTTCAGCTGATGATCGCCAGGATAGGTGGTTTCGATCGGCGCCTCGAACCGGCCGAACTCGACGCCGACCTTCACGTCGTGCCGCCCGCCGAGGAAGCCGTCGGCGGAATAGTTCGCCGCCACGCTGGCCTGCTGGCCCTGCCGGAACGATCGCAGCAGCGACGGCGGGGCTGCCGAGTAGGCGTTGGTGGAGGTTTCGAGGCGCGGTGGCGTATTCGCGTCGACCCCCGCGACCGGCGTCGTGCGGAAGGCGCCCTTCAGGTAATAGCCCTTGAAGCTGACGAGCAGGCGCGGCGTGGCCACCCAGTCGTCGCGCAGCGAGATCACCTTCGAAATCGGATCGTTCTGCTGGTCGACGGTGGTCTCGAGCGGGCGCAGCGCGCTCAGCCCGGAATTGAAGCGCTTCTTCTGCTGCATGTTGAAGAAGGCCGAGGCGTTGTGATCCTTGTTGATCTGCCAGTTGATCTTCCCGGTCGGGTACCAGAGGAAGGTCCGGTCGATCGGGAAGGTGCCGTCGGCGTTGCGCGTGCCGGTGACGAAGCGCTCGATCTCCTGGTAGCGGAAGGCGCCCCAGAACCAGATCTTGTCCCTGAGGATCGGGCCGCCCAGATCGAACCCACCGTCGAAGTACGACCTGAGGTTGCTGGCGCGATCGACGCCGCGGGCGCGCAGGTCGGCGTCGACGTTGTTCGACTGCACCTTGTCGTTGCCGTAGTAGACGCTGCCGGTGCCGCGGACGAGATTGGTGCCCGAACGCGGCACCATGTTGAGGATGACGCCCGGCGACTGGACATCGGCGCCGTGGGAGTTCATCTCGATCTGCATCTCGTCGAAGCTGTCGATGTCGTAGTAGAACTGCGACCCGCCGGTGCCGCTGTTGTCGGTGACGTTCGCGCCGGCGAGGATGAACGTGTTCTGCCGCGGGTCGGTGCCATGCGCGCGGAACTGCGTCTGGTTGCCGGTGTTCGTCCCGCCGACGTTGATCACCGTGGTCGTCATCCCCGGCGCCTGGCTGACCATCGCCCACACGTCGCGCGCGTTGGGAATCGTGCTCATCAGCTCCTTGGTGTAGGTGAAGCTGACGTTGGTGGCGGCGGTATCGATGACCGGCGAGGCGCCCGACACGGTCACGGTTTCCTGAACCGCGCCGACGCTCAGCTGCCCGTCGACCGTGAAGGTGGCACCCGCCTGGACGCGGATGTCCTTGAAGACCGCGGTTTGGAAACCGGCGAGCTCGAACGAGACGGTGTAGACGCCAATCGGAATCGCAGGAATCCGGTAGGTGCCCTGGTCGGAGGTCGTCGCCGAGCGCACGCCTCCGAGGATGGTCGGGCCGGTGACGCTGACGGTCACGCCGGGCAGCAGCCCGCCGGACGAATCGACCGCGCGCCCCTGCAGCACGCCGGTCTGCTCCTGCGCGGCGCGCACGGTGGCGGCCGTCAGCAGTACCATCAACGCCGCAAGAATCCTGCTGCGCATGTTCTCCTCCGCGCGCCCGGTGAGCACCGCTCACCGAAGCCCTCGAGTATGGCTGCCGAGTGATGAAGAGGCGGGCATGATAGTCCATCCGCCCGCGAGCGCCACAAAATCGAGGGCGCTGGGGTATGCTGCGCCGAGCGTCATCCATGCACAGCGTCTTTCGGCCTGCTGCCGGTCGCCTGATCGGCGTTTGCACGGCGATGTGGCTTGGCGTCGCCGCGCTCGCCGGACACGCGTCGTCGCAGCCGGCGACGGCGCCGGGATCGTCGATGGTCGTGCGCGGGGCCACGGTGATCGATGGCAACGGCGGCGCGCCGAGGCGCAACGTCGACATCGTCGTTCGCGACGATCGCATCGCCGCCGTCGGTCCGGCGCAGCCGGTGCCGGCGGGCACGACCGAGATCGACGCGCGCGGCGCCTGGGTGGTGCCCGGCCTCGTCGACGTGCACGTGCACCTCGATGCGCCGATGGTGTTTCAGATCAGCGACGAGGAGAAGGCGCGCATCCTCGCGCACACGCCAGAGGCGTTTCTCTACAACGGCGTGACGACGATCCTGAACGTGTCGTCGACGCCGGAGTGGATCTTCGATCTGCGCGCACGGCAGCGCGAAGGGCGGGTCGTGGCGCCGCGCATCTTCGCGACCGGCCGCTCGATCACGCCTGACGGCGGCTGGGGCAGCCGGCACGGCGGCGCGCTGACCGACGCAGCCTCGGCGCGGGCGATGGTGAAGAGCTTCGTTGACATGAAGGCCGACGCGATCAAGATCATCATCGAGGATGGTCTGGGGCGTTCGGGCACCTACAAGGAGATGTCGGACGAGATGCTGCACGCGGCGGCCGAAGAAGCCGCGCGCGCGAAGACGCCGATCGTCGTGCACGCGGTCAACCTCGAGGAGTACCGGCGGGCGCTCTCGGTCCGGCCGCGAGCCATCATCCATGGCCTCGAGGATCCGATTCCCGCCGGCGACACCCTGATAGCTGATCTCGTGAGGGGCGGGGTCTTCGTTGCGCCAACCCTCAGCCTGTGGGAGAGCTTCAACAGCTTCGAGCGTCATCCCGAACGATTCGACGATCCGGTGCTTCACGGCAGCGTGCCGCCGTTCCTGCTGGCGTCGATGCGGAAGCCGGAGTACCGGGCGGTCGAGAAAAAGCGGTTCCTCGAGGTCGCCCGGATGGATGCCTACGCATGGGCCGATGCGCGCATGAAGACGTTCAACGCCAACACGCTGGCGATGCATCGCGCAGGCGTCAAGCTGGCGGTCGGCACCGACGCGGGCGGCCCGGTCGGCTACAACTTCCAGGGCTACAACACCATTCGCGAGATGGAGCTGCTGGTCGAGGCCGGGCTGTCGCCGATGGAGGTGATGGTCGCCGCGACCCGCACCGGCGCCGAACTCATTGGCGCGGCCGATCGCCTGGGCACGCTCGCGCCAGGCAAGCTCGCCGACTTCCTGGTGCTCGACGCCGATCCGCTGGCCGACATCCGCAACGTGCGTCGCGTGCGCACCGTCGTGCAGGGCGGCGTGGCGCACCCGCGTTCGGAATTCGACGCACGGAAGAACTAACGTAGACGCACGGAAGAACTAACGTAGCGCAGCCCTTCAGGGCTGCCCTGAGGCAGGCCTGAAGGCCTGCGCTACAGCACGAGGAGAACATCGTTGCGCGCACGCATTCAACCGGCGCTCCTGCTTTGCGCGATCGTCTCGGCCGCGTGGTTCGCGCACGCCCAGGCTCCGGCGCCCGGCGATCGCTTCGAGCAGCTCGTCCAGCGATTCGCCGAGATGCCGCGCGGATCCGGCGCGGAGTTGTCTCGAGCGGCGATCGAAGGGCGCGTCGCGGCGCAGAAGGCGCTGCTGCAGGAGGTTCGCGCCGTCGACCCCTCGCCGCTCACCGCCGAGCAGCAGATCGACTGGGCGCTGATGGTCGGCCAGCTCGAAGGCAACATCTTCGAGCAGGAAACCCTGCGCCCGTGGGAGCAGAACCCCGAGCTCTATCTGCAATATGGCTCGCTCGCCGGCCTCATGGATCAACCCGGGGACGCGGCCGAGAAAGGGCGGCGCGTCGCCGCCCGCCTGCGCGCGCTCAACGCGCTGCTGCTCGAAGCCAGAAAGAATCTCAGGAAGCCGCCGAAGCGCTTCACCGAGGGCGGCGTCTACCAGGCCGCGGAATGGCGGGCATTCCTCGAGACCGACGTCGCCGCCTTCGCCGCGCGAGCGGGCGCCGCGTCCGACGAGGTCAAGCGCGCCAACGACGAGGCAATCGCCGCGCTCAAGGAATTCGAGCGCTTCCTGAAGGTCGATCTGCTTCCGGTCTCGACCGGCGAGTTCGCGATCGGCCGCGAGCACTACGAGTTCATCCTGAAGAAGCGCTGGTACATGGCGGACAACGCCGCCGCGATTCTCGCGAAGGGACAGAAAGCGTTCGCCGAGACCGAGGCGCAGCTGACCGAGGTCGCCAGGCGGATGAAACCGGGCGCGTCGTGGGTCGAGGTGTACGAGTCGCTCAAGGACGACCACCCGCCCGCCGACCGCATCAAGGCCGAGTACCAGGCGCAGATGGAAGCTGCCCAGGCCTATCTCAAAGCTCACCACATCGTCACGCTCCCGCCGGGCGAGCGCGTGATCACGATCGATACGCCTCCGGCGATGCGGCGATCGTCGCCGTTCGGCACCTTCAGCTCGGTCGGCCCGTTCGCAACCGAGCTGCTCGGCAGGCTCGTGCTCACGCCGATCGAGGATTCGCTCACGCCCGAGCAGCGGCAGGAACGCCTGCGCTCGCATCATCGCGCGTGGATTCCAATCATCGCGGTGCACGAAGCGTATCCCGGCCATCACGTGCAGGCGCTCAAGGCGAACGAGAACCCGCGCGTGCTCCGCCGCCTCGTCAAGGAGTCGATCTTCGGCGAGGGCTGGGGCCTGTACTGCGAGGAGCTGATGTTCGAGCAGGGCTTCCTCAAGGGAGACGACGTGCGCCTGACGCAGCTGCGCAACCGGCTGTGGCGCGCCGCGCGGGTGATCATCGACGTCGGCCTGCACACCGGAACGATGACGTTCGATCAGGGCGTCCAGCTGCTGGTCGACAAGGTGCGCTTCGAGCGCTACGCCGCCGAGCTCGAGGTCGGCATGTACGCCAGGCGGCCGACGATGGTGCTCGGCTACCTGATTGGGATGATGGAAATCGCCGACATGCGCGCGGCCTACGAGAGAAAGTTCGGCAAGCCGGCGACGCCGGACGTCTTCGTCGACAAGCTGCTGCGGATTGGATCGCTGCCGCCGTCGCTGGTGCGCGCAGAGCTCCTCGGAGAGCGGCCGCCGATCGCGGCGCTCGGCACGACCGCCGCCGACGAGGCGCTCGGCGCCGGCGGGCTGTGGCGATACGTGTCGCTCGGGCGGCCGACCGGCGACGAGACCAAGCTCGACGGCCTGTTCGTGTTCAAGGACGGCCGCTTCGTGCAGCAGTCGCTCAACCTCGGCGAGCCGTTCACCTCACAGCTCGCGCAGGCGCATGCCGGCACGTTCACGATCGAGAACGGCAAGATCCGCCTGCTCGCCGAAGTGGGGCTGATCGTCAATCCCACCGCGGCGGCGCCGGTCGCTTCCAGCCCGAATCGTCCGCACGAGCTCGCGGTGGCGCGTCAGCCCGATCGGCTGGTGCTCACCTTCGGCAGCGGCACGGTGCAGAAGTTCCAGCGAGTGGGGTCCGCCTCGGGGCGGATCGTTCCGCTATCCAGGGGCGCGCTCGCGCTGGTCGACGGGCATTTCATTCTCGTCTTCGAGGATGGCGCTCGTGCGCTCGCGGGCTCCGGAAAGTACACGCAGCAGGGAACGGCGCTGCAGTTGACGCCGGAGCGGTGGATGTCGGCGAACGGCAACCAGGTGCGCTACTCGCGCGCCAGCGTCGACGCCACGCTCGATGGCACGACGCTCACCATCCCGGGAGAGCGACCGATTCAGGTCGTCGCCGGAACGCGATAGCTGCCGGCGACGGGTGAGATCACGGGAATCCTTCGGACTCGTCCGATCCCGGTCACCGCGCGAACGCCGCGTTCATCGAGCAGCGTTACGAAATCACTCTGAACTGCTCGGACGTTTCAACCGTCGGCGCCCTGGCAGGCGGTGAGGAGGAGAGCGCTGAAATCAGCAGCGACATGCCCACGGCCGATGTAACGCCCACGAGCGCGAAGCCGTAGGCCCACGCCACTCGTCTCCATGGCCAGGTGCGCGGCTTGCGCCAGTCCCGCGCGAACGAATCTTCGAGCAGCCTGAGGAAATCGTCGGCGATCGGCCTGGGCGCCGCCGCGCTCCACAAGTCCCACACGAGCCACGCCGCGACGCCGACGAGCAGCAGACCACACCACCCGTTGAGCGCTGCGTTCAGGGCGCCCGCCCGGAACGCGACGCGTTCGCATGGCAGCGCGACGGGCGGAGCGGCATAACAGTTCGTGAAGTCGAACACGGTGACGATGCTGTGAGGCGCCGAGGCGATCAGCTGCGTGCCGAAGTCGACGATCACGTACAAGAGCACGCCCATGCCGAATTCCCATGTGCCCAGCCTGACCCACGCGTGAAACGAGTCCGGTGGAATCTTCAGGCCGCGGCGCCGCCACGGGCTCATCTCGGGCGGTCCAGTCAGCCACCACCCTCCCGATGGACCTCGCCCGCGCTCCGCCACGTCGGTCTTCGATCGCTTAGCCACGTCGGTCTTCGATTGAGATGACCCTGTTGCCGCCACGATTTCCCCAGGGCGGCGGGGCGCCGTCGCCGACGCGGATGGTGATCACGGGAAACGGCGGCACGTCGTTCGACCAGGTCGTGTGGCAGTCGCTCACAATCACCAGCAGGTCGATCGGATCGTGCGTCCTCTCGATGAACGCGCGCAGCCCGACATCCAGGTCCGTACCGCCGCCGCCGTACAACTCGACCTGCCCGGCTCCAAAGACCTTCCGCACGTCGCGGACCGCGGCATCACAGCACGCGACGACGACGTCTGCGCCGTAGCCGAGCTGGCGGGTCAGGCCCGCCAGTTCCGCCAGCGCTCGCGCCAACTGTGAGTCTTCCATCGAGCTGGAGGTATCGATCAGAAACCCTGGCCGCGGCCGCGGCTGGTGGAAGCTGGGCATGAGGAGCTCGCCGTAGCACGCCTGCCGTCGATGCGGCCGCCGGTAGGTGCGGTCGTACCGGCCCAGCGTACTGTCGCGCAACGCTCTGCGGACGACATGACGGATCGTGGCCAGGTAATCGACTTTCGGTGCGAGGGTGGCGCGGGCCCACCGGCGCCATGCAGGTGAGACCTCGCCAGCGTAGGGCGAGATCTCGTCGATGCGCCGGGCCACCTCGCGCCGCACGAGCTCGGCCTTCAAGCGGTCGACACCAGGCGTCCCTCCCTCGCGATCATCGTCTGCCGGCAATTCCCAGAATCGCCGCTCGCCGTGTGCGCCCGACCCGCAGTCGCACTCCTGCCCAGAGGGCCCGCTCTCACCAGCCGCCTGGCGTCTGTCTGCACGGGGTGGTGCCGGCAGCTGCTTGTAGTACACCTCGGCAGTGTTCCCACTCTCCAGTCCGTACTTGGCGGGCAACGGCGGATCGCCTGGCAGCGGCAGGCCCTCGGCGTGGAGATCGTCATTGATCTCGCAGTCGCCGGCAGTATTCCAGCGCCGATGATCCCTGATGCCGGCGGCCTTCTTTCGCGCCTCGTGGTCGCGCAGCAGGTGCCCCACCTCGTGAATGAGCAGCGTCGCGTTCTCTTCGACCGTGTGCCGCGCCAGCCACGCGTCGTTGTAGTACAGGCGCCAGTGCGCGTCGACGGCCATGGTGTCGACGAGGTCAGTGGCGACCGGAATCAGGCTGAAGAGCGCCGGCGCGAAATAACTGCGTTGATAGGCCGCCCGCACGCGAGCCGCCTGCAGCGCACGGGAATACCCGTCGGCTTCTCGATCCGAGCGGCGAATCAGATCGTGGAAGATGAACTTCACGTCAGTCCCGTGGCACCAGTTTCGCCACCTGCATCAGCTCGTAGAACGGACGGCACTCCTCGGGCAGCTTCATCAGGCCCTCGGGACGGTTCCGTTGGTCGCACAACGTGCGCGCCGCAGATGTCGGGATGTCGGCGTTCTTTCGGCACGCGACGCCGAGCGCGACCATCGCCGCTTCCCACCGCGGCGGCGTGTTGTTGTTGATGACGGCACCGGCGAGCGCGTAGCACACGGCATAGGCGCGATCGACGCGATCGGGCAGCACGAAGCGGCGGGGATCCTTCAGGATGTCCTCCGGATCCGGCAGGTTCAGGGCCTCGCGGTACTCCATGAACGGCAGCGCCTGGTCGCCGACCAGGCCCGCGAGCGCCGCGCCTTGCAGCACGCGATTGCCCGGCGACACGGCGTCGATCGCCGCGAGGAACCGTGACGCCAGATACCAGGTACGGCCCGACGGCCACGGACCGCTCCGCCGGGCCGGATCGGTGGGAGGCGCCAGCCAGGCCTCACGACCGGCGGCCCTCACATATGCGGCAATCGTCGCCCGTTGGCGGTGATGGTATCGGCCCAGATAGTCGGCCGGCAGCACGGGCATAGTACCCGGCGCCGGAAAATCGCTCACCATCAAATCGCACCACGTCTCGTGGTCCATCGGGAACTCGCCGTGCCACAACCGGTTCGCCATCGGCGCCTGGATTTCCTGTCCGCCGGCGGCCCATTCCACCGCATTGCTGGCGCACAGATACACGACGCCGCCCTTCCCCGGCTCGTAGTCCGGCAGCCGCAGCTCGCCGCAGACGTTCTCGGTCAGCAGGCGGAGCATCGCCGCCTGCGTCGTCGGCGGAACGGTGGTGAGCTCGTCGAGGAAGACCACCACCAGGTAGCCCTCCTCGGCGAGGCGCTGCGCGTCACGCGCCCAGGCCATGGGCAGCAGGCGCACACCGTCCGGCGTCGACACCGGAAAGCCGCCGAAGTCCTGTGGTTCCCGAATCGACCCGACGAGGACCACCACCTTGCATTTGATCCCGACGCGATCGAATCCCGCCTCGAGGCTCTTGGTGAACTCCGTTTTGCCGACGCCGGGAAAGCCGGTCATGTGCATCGGGATACGGGCCTGTAACCCGATGGCGATGAGTTGCACGAAGTGTCGGAATTCCACAGCCGGACTCCCCCGAGACCATAGACACCGTTTCTCACGCGACGGCCCTATCGGCTCGCGCGATAGACGGACTCCTTCGGGAAGTTCTTGTCCTCGATGAAGCCGCGGATGTCGACGGCCACCTGCCGGGCCTTCTGGAGCATCACCCAGTGATCGTCGTCCGGGTACAGCTTGACGCTCAGATTGGGCACCCATTTATCGAGGCCGCTCAGGTGGCCAGACAGGATCGCGGAGTCCTTCAGGCCCCAAATCACCAGCGTCGGCACCTGGATGGTGGTCGACGCGGCGCCCTGCGTCACCTCCTTCGCCGACCACGACGACGGAATCGTCGACGCTGGATGCCGATCGTTGAACGGCGCGTTCCGATGATTGGCGCGGTAGTAGCTGAGGCCCGCCGTCGTCGAGCCGGGCTGTGACCATGCCTCGATCCAGGCCTGGCGGTCTTCTTCGGTGTAGCGTCCGCTCCTGACCTCGGCGTCCACGAATCCGGCGTGCGCGCGCCGCGTGGCGCTTTCCCGCGTGTCGTGTTCGTCCACCGGCTGCTCGCCCGGCGCCAGGAATTTGTTGAACACGAAGAAGTAGTTGCTGGCGTAGCGCTGGGCGGGGTTCTCCCGCAGCTCGCGTTCTGACACGAACGGGTGTGCGCCGTTGATGATGATCAGTTTCTCCAGCATCTCCGGGTGAAACATCGCGAACACCCACGCCACGTTGGCTCCCCAGTCGTGGGCGACCAGCACGAACTTGCGGCTGCGGCCGGCCACGTTCTCGACCAGCTGCCGCACGTCCTCGACCAGATGGTTCATCTTGTAGGGCTCGAGCCCTTCGGGCCTGGACGACAGGTTGTAGCCGCGCATGTCGAGGCCGACCGCGAGGTGATCCCGGCCGAGCTCAGCCATCTGATCCTTCCATTGGTACCAGAACGACGGGTAGCCGTGCAGGAACAACACCAGCGGCCCTTGACCAACGCTCACGTAGTGGAGGCGCACACCGTTCACGTCCGCGTAGTCGTCGCGAAACGCCGCGCGTGCGGTTTGCGCGTGCGATGTAGCCGGGAGGCCGACGGCGATGGAGCCGGCCACCATCAGCGCTGCGTATCGCATCTGTCGTCCTCCTGGTATAGAGTGCCCGTTGTCGCAGGCAGAGTCTCGCATGAGATCAGTCGAGGAGGCACCGACATGTGCGATCAGGATCATTTTGAGGACGATCGGCAGGAATTCGAGTTGCTTGGGCAGGTCACGCGGCGCCAGTTCGGCGTGCTGGTCGGCGCCGGCATCGCGCTGATGCTGCCGCAGGTGGCGAACGCGGTCGCGGTGACCGATGGCGACGTGACGATCACCACGCCGGATGGCAGCTGCGACGCCTACTTCGTGCACCCGTCGAGCGGCACCGCGCCGGGCGTGCTGATCTGGCCCGACATCTTCGGGCTGCGCCCGGCGATGCGGAACATGGGCAAGCGCCTCGCCGAATCGGGCTACTCGGTGCTGGTGGTGAATCCGTTCTATCGCGTGAAGAAAGCGCCGACCGCCGCCAACGGCGCGGCCACGGCGATCCAGGACCTGATGCCGCTCGCGCGGGCGCTGAACGAGACCACGCAGATGACCGACGCGAAAGCGTTCGTCGGCTGGCTCGACCAGCAGGCATCGGTGGCGAAGAACCGCAAGATGGGGACGCAGGGCTACTGCATGGGTGGGCCGATGGCGCTGCGCACATCGGCGGCGGTGCCGAACCGCGTCGGCGCGGTCGCCTCGTTCCACGGCGGCGGGCTGGTCACCGATCAGCCGAACAGCCCGCACCTGCAGGCGTCGAAGACCAGCGCGCAGTTCCTGATTGCGATCGCCGCCAACGACGATCAGCGGGCGCCGACCGACAAGGACGTGCTGAAGAAGACGTTCGCCGAGGCGAATCGTCCGGCGGAGATCGAGGTCTACACCGGCGCCGCGCACGGCTGGTGCCCGCCCGATTCGGGCGTCTACAACGAGCCGCAGGCGGAAAAGGCGTGGAGCCGGCTGCTCGCGCTCTACAGCAAGGCGCTCGGCTCGTCGGCAAGCTGACGCCGACCGTCTAGGTGGGAACGCGCAGCAGCCGCTGCGCGTTCTCCCACACAATCTTGCGAAACACCTGGGGCGACGCCGAGCGCTTGATCAGCGTCAGCGTCTCACGGGCGACGCATTTGCCTTTCATCTCCGGCGCCGCCGGGTTGTCGTAGCCGGCCCCTCGCCCGTCGCGGCAGCTGCAGTCGCTGCCGAAGAGCAACTTGTCCTGGTGACGCTGCAGGAAGTCGGCCGCAAAGGCCGCGTCGCGCGCGAGCGCGTTGTTGCCGGAAACCGCCGACATGTCGGCGAAGAGGTTGGGGTAGTCGCCGAGCCACTTGTCGGTGACGCCGCCGCGCTTCACCGGTCCGCCGGGATACACCGCCTCGTTGCGATAGTCGGCGCTGACGTTCGCCCAGAACGCGTCGGCATGCCCGATGAAGGTCGTTCGCGGGTAGGCCTTCAACATCGCGTCGAACGTCTTGGCGTAGCCCGTGGCCCACGTGCCTTCGCCGGGGGTGTGATCGACTTCCTGGAAGTGGATCAGGATCGGCACGCGCAGCTCGGCGGCGAGCGCGTAGATGCGCCGCAGCTCCGGGCCGTCGGCGGCGACGTGGAACTTCATCTCGCCGAAGCCCTGCGCGCCATTCTTCACCGCCTGCGTCAGCACCTGTTCCGCGTCGGGCCGCGCGACGTCGTAGCTCGTGAACCACGTGAACCGGCCGGCGGCGGCGGCCTGCACCGCCTTCAACGGCGCAAGGTCCGTTGCCCGCGTGAGCAGGTTTGCTTTCGTCACGCCCGCGCCATCGAGGTGGGCCAGGTTGGCCGCCGGCTGCGGGCGGAGATGGAAGTGGAGATCGAACACCGGCGATCCCCATTCCGGCGTCGGCTCCTGCCATGTCAGCGGCGCGGCCGCGGCGGCGGCAGCCCTCTCCAGGAATTCGCGGCGGTTCATCATGATGCTACTCGTAGCGCAGCCCTTCCCGCCTCCGCTCGCGCACGCCGCGCGCGAGCTACGGCGAGGCTCGCCGAAGCGCCAAAGGCGCGAAGGCGGCAGGGCTGCCCGCGCGGCGGTTGGCAGGCCTGAAGGCCTGCGCTACGGGAGCCACGCGCAATTTCGAAACGCACTGCAATCTAAGACTCTAACGCAGGCACGAGCCCGATCGAGCCCGAATCCGCGTGAGGTAATCTTGACGTTTCTCAAACCCCTCACGGAGTGCCTGATGAGCCACTACCACGACCGCGACGACCTCAAGCTCGTGCCGGAACTGAAGAACCTCGCCCCCGACGATTTCGCCGGCTTCGCCGCGCTCGACGGCATCGTCGGCCGCGAGGACGGCGCCATCCCGAAGAAATACCGCGAGCTGATTGCGATTGCCGTGGCCTGCACGACGCAGTGCCCGTACTGCCTCGACGTCCACACCCGCAAGGCGAAGCGCGCCGGCGCGACGCGCCAGGAAGTGGTCGAGGCGTCGATGCTCGCGGCGGCGCTGCGCGCCGGCGCCGCGCTGACGCACGGCACGCTCGCCCTCAAGCTGTTCGATCAGGCGTAGCTCGCGATTTTTGTCGCCGGCGGGCGGGCCCGCGCCACAATAGCGGCCTCCGGACTTCAAGCCGCAGGTTGAATCGGGAAGGAGTGCGCAGATGAGCGCGAGGCATTCGATTACCCGGGTCGTCGTCTTCGCAGCCGTGGCGCTGGTCGCGATGCTCGCGCAGCTGCCCGGCACCACAAGCGCGGCGATCGGCGGCCAGGCGGCCAGCCAGGCGGCAGCCGCCGGCGCCGGCCAGCGCGGCGGCGGCCGCGCCGATTCGCCAACCGTCGGCCCCGGCAACCTGATCGCCGGCGTCTGGGGCGAGAACCCGGTGCCGCTCGACCCGCGCGGCTGGGGCTGGATGACGAAGTCGTACGTCAGCGGCAGCTACAAGCGGCCGTTCTACAACAAGGCGAAAGAGCTGCTGTTCAGCGACAAGCAGGTCACCAGCTACACCATCACCCGCTTCGATCCCGAGTTCTACTGCGAGGTGCGCAAGCACTACGGCTTCATCTGGCTCGAGATGCAGCACAGCACGATGTCGTGGGACGAGTGCGCGAAGATGATCGCGGCGTGTCCCGGCCCGGACGGCGCGGCGCCGATGATTCGCATGCCCGATCAGCAGGAATCGAGCATTCAAAAGGCGACCGACATGGGCGCGATCGGCCTGATCTTCCCGACCATCCGCGACGGGCATCAGGCGCTCGAGGCGGCGCGCTACTCGCGCTACCCGCCGTTCGGCCGCCGCAGTTCGGGCGGCGGCCAGGCGGGAACCGTCTGGCGCGACGTCGCCGGCGGCTACCAGAACACCTTCAACGACAACATGCTCGTCGTCGTGATGCTGGAAACGCTCGACGCGATCCTCAACGCCGACGAGATCGCGGCCACCTTCGGCATCGACGTCGTGATCCAGGGCAACAACGATCTCTCGCGCTTCTCCGGGTGGACGCAGACCGACCCGCGCTACCAGTCGCTGCTGAACATCAGCCGCAACGCGACGCTCCGCGCCGGCAAGTTCTGGGGCAACGCCGGCCAGCAGTACCTCACCGGCAACCCGCTCAGCCCCGACGTGCGGTTCGTGCAGAACGGCCCGTCGATGGACGGCTGGACGCCGCCGGCGCGCGGCCGCAGCAACGAGGAGCCGACCATCGGCCTGCCCGGCGCGCGCGGCCGGCGGGGCGGGATGTAGCGCTTAGGTTCGAGCCCGTTTCAGAATTGCGCGCGGGCTCATGTAGCGCAGGCCTTTAGGCCTGCAACCGCCGCGCGGGCAGCCCTGAAGGGCTGCGCGACGAGTAATTTTGAAACGCACTCTTAGTGCTGCGACGACGGCGGCCGCGCCAGTGACTCGGCAATCGCGTCGAACGGCGCGGGCGGCGGCGGCGGATCGCCAGGGTTGCGGCCGCTCGGCCGCGGCCTGGCGCTGAACTGCACGACGACGACGCGCTTGGCCGGGTTGATGTACAGCGTCTGCCCGTAGATCCCGATCGCGCGGAAGGCGTGATCCGGGCTGTCCGGCGTCAGCCACCACTGATAGCCGTAGTTGTTGGCAAACGCCGGCGCCGTCGTCGACTCGCGCATCCACTTCTCGCTGACGATGCGGCTGCCGCCGAGGGTGCCGTAGTTCATCGCCATCATCGCAAAGCGCGCGTAATCGCGCGGGCGGGCGTTGAAGCAGGCGAAGCCGCACGACTGCGCGAGCTTGTCGCTCTGGAAGATGAAGGCGTCGCTCTCGGCGCCGAGCTTCTTCCACAGCTTCTGCTCGGCGTAGGCGGCGAGGCGCGTGCCGGTGACCTTCTCCAGGATCTCGGTGAGCATCTGCGTGTCGATGCTCTGGTAGTCGAACTGCGTGCCCGGCTTGCGCTCCGGCTCGCGCGCGCCGAACGCCGCGGCCATGGTGGTGAAGCGTTCGCTGCCGCGCATCAGCGCGGTCAGCAGGCGGTGCACATCCGACGCCGGGTTCAAGTACTCCTCGTCGTAGCGGACGCCGGTGGCCATGTTCAGCGCGTTGCGGATGCTGACCGCGGCGTAGCGCGTGTTCGCCAGCTCCGGCAGGTACTTCGTCACCGGATCGTCGACGCTGGCCACCTTGCCCTCGTCCATGGCGACGCCGAACAACACGGAGGTGACCGACTTGCCGACCGAGAAGGAGATGAAGCGGTCCTCGGGCCCGGCGCCCTGCCGATAGCGCTCGAGGACGATCTCGCCGTCCTTCACCACGAGAAACGCCATCACGAAGTTCTGTTCGAGATAGTCGTCCAGCTTCCAGCTGCGTCCTTCGACGGTGTAGGTCGGCTGCAGCGTGGCGGACGCCTTCTTCAACGGGACGGTGCGGCCGGAGCGGCGGATCCAGTCGACGCGCTGGTGCGGCACTTCGTCCATGTGGCGGAAGTAGTAGAAGCTGTGCGGCTGGTTCCAGTAGCTGTAGGGATCGATCAGCATGCGGGCCGGGTCGACCTTGTCGAAATCGAGCTTCGCGACCGCGCTCTGGCCGGACACGCCGGCGCGGGCGAGAGCCAGCAGCAGCAGGACGGGCGCGAGGCACGCGACTGTGCGTTTCATCGATCTCTCCTTTGCCGTTTCCGGCCGCGCGTCGCGGCGAGCGCGGCCGCCGCGAGGCTCAGCATCACCGTGACCTCCGCCCGCGCCTGCGCCCGGCTGTCGCGCGTGAGCATGGCGGCGTAGCGGCGATCGGCTTCCTCGATCCGCGACGCCAGCGCGGCGCGCTGCCGGTCGTACTGCTCGATCAGCAGCTCCTTGGTTTCCCACGGCTCCAGGTCGCCCATCGGATCGACGCGGCTCGTCGCCATCTCGGCGAGCAGCTTCCGCTGCCGTGCCACCAGTTCCGGCAGCGCTTCTGTCTTCACGAAGCCGGTGTCGTCGACCGTGACGAAGATCGGCGCGCTGTGGGCCACGCGCAGGTTCCGCGGCTCCGTCCCCGGCCCGTACGCCCTGACGGCGATCCACACGCCGCGATCGATCCGGAGATCGCGCTCGAGCTCGGCGCGATCGCCGCTGCCGGCCACCGTCTGCACGACGTCGCCGGAGACGACGAGCTCGAGGCGATCGAGCGGACCGAAATCGGGGTTGAGGCGGGCAGTGGCGGTGATGCGCACGCTGGCGCCGGCCTTGACGCGGAACTCGTCGCCCATCTCGTGATCGTCGACTTTCAACGTCACGAACGGGCCGTTGCTGACGAACACCCGGCCCTTCCGGAAGGCCGCGAACCAGGCGTCGATGTCGAACGGCCCGTCCAGGTGGACGTAGTTACGGACGACGCCGGGCAGATCCATGTAGGGGAAATCGGATCCCGCGTCGGGCCACATCTTGAAGCCCATGTTCAGGTAGCCGTACCACTGCTCGGTCGGCAGCATCCCGTTCTGCAGAATCTCGATGAAGTCGACGAGGCCGAACGGCGCGTCGACTGCGAGCCCGCGCCGGCCGTTGAACAGCTCCGCCTGGTGCGCGTAGCCGGAGAGGCCGCCCTGGCGATGCGACTGCTCGAACACGTCCTGATACATGAAGTAGCGATCCGGCCAGAGGTGAATCGGTTCGTTCAGGTTGTGATGGAGGGTGTGGCCGTGCTGAACCGTCCTCGGATCTTCCTGCCCGGAGACGACCGAGTGACCGCTCTTCTCGTACCGCCCCGCCTTCCCCCACGCCGGCTGCGCGAAGTGCGTCCCGGCGATGTTGCCCATCTGCACGAGATTGCCGATGTGCACGTCCTCGGCAGCCACCTGCATCCACACATCCTGGTCGTCGACTTTCATTCGCTGGACGTGAATGTGCCCGTCGGATGAATACCAGCCGCTCGACGGCAGGTCGGCGTATCGCGCGAGGTTCGCGACCACGGTGGTCGTACGACCGGCCTTGACCTCGGCGGTGGTCTGAAAGGCGCGATACTCGAATCCCTTCGTCGCCACCACGCTGTAGCGGCCAGCCGGCACCTTCGCCTCGTAGGTGCCGTTGACGTAGAACGCCTGCCGCCCTTCCGACGGCCACAACCCGCGCCGGCTCACCCACACGCGCCGCACGTCGTCGGCGAATCGGTGAACCATCACCGCGCCACTTGAAGGCAGCGGCAGCCTGCCGCTCGCGTCGTAGAGGCCGACGCGCGCCGGCACCAGGTCGCCGCCGCGGCCGCGGACCTCGAGGCGGATCGTCCCCTGGCTCGCCGGCGCCGCCGTCTCGTTCGATCGAACGACTTCGAGGCCGCACACGGCCAGGCCGTCTCTCGTCCCGAGCGCGATGTCGATCCCGAGCGATCCCTGTCCCGCGAACCTCGCACGATCCAGCTGAACGACCGCGTCGCCGAACGCGGCGCCGGACTGGCTCACCTCCACCGGATTCGTTCGGCCGAGCCCTTCCCCATCGCTCTTGTCCCAGTAGACGACGAAGGGACGGGTCTTGCCGACCGCGTAGGTGACTTTCAACGTCACGCGTTCGTCGATGTCGAACGCATACCGATCGTCCACGTCGATGCCGATGGTGGTGCCGGTGACGCAGGAGCGGCCGGCAATCGTCTCGAGCGCAACCGGGATGCGATTCGCCTGCAGTCCGAGCTCGGTGTAGCTGAGGCCGTAGACGTTGGCGATGTTCGCGAAGCGCACCGGAACGCGCTGCACGTACCTCGCTTCGCTGCCGTGCGCGCCGAGGTCGCGGGACGCAACCAGCGCCGCCAGGAGCGCGCCGACGGCGAGCGCGACGGGTGCGCGCCTCATTTCGTCCCCGGCGCGAGCTGGGCGATGAATGCTCTCGCCTCCTGCAGCACCTCGTCGGTCAGCCCGACGTGGCCGCGATCCTTGTAGCGCACGAACTTGTGCGGCACCTTCGCCGCCTCGAGCGCCTTCACCATGTCGAGCGCCTGCTGGATCGGCACCGACTGGTCATCGTCGGAATGAATCACCAGCAGCGGCTTGCTGTTCGACGAGAGGTGCGCGATCGGCGACGCCTGCCGGCGCGCGGCCTGCACGTCTCCCGCGAGCGGCGTCCACAGGTTGCCCCATGAGAGCGTGTTGAGGTCGTACGGCGCCGCGACGGCGATGCCGGCGCGGACGTCACTGCGCGCGGATTCCCAGCCGCCGACTCGCGGATAGGCCTTGTTGTCGCCGAGGATCGTGGTGAGCGCGGCGAGATGCCCACCCGAGGAGTTGCCGATGACGTAGATCTGATTTTCGTCGACGCCGTACTCGGCCGCATGCGCGTGCAGCCACCGGATCGCGCAGAGCACGTCGAGGTAGGGCGCCGGCGCCGGCGTGGCTTCGACCAGCCGGTGATCGACGGTCATCGTCACGAAGCCGTCCCTGGCCCACCGTGACAGGCGCTCCCACCCTTCGTTGTTGTCGAGCCGCGAGTTCGCGCGCCAGCGGCCGCCGAAGATCATCACCACGGCCGGCTTGGGCGTCGGCGTTTGCAGGTACGCCAGGTCGGCGAGCAGCGCCGAGCCCTCCACGCGTCCGTAGATCACGTCGGATTTGCGGACGACGACCGGGCCCCTGGCAGGTGCCGCCGCGGTGGCGGGCTGTGGCGCGGCCTGCGCGCGGGCGACGGACGGGTCGAGGCCGACGACGAGCGCGGCAAGGATGATCAAGAGGTGTCGCACGGTTTCTCCTCCGCCTGGAATAATGCGGACCTTCAGCGTGTCACGCCACTGGCCGTACGCTCGTAAGCGATGCGGCCGTCGATCATGGTGACGTCGGTCTGAATCTGCCCCAGCCGCTCGCGTGAGATCTTCAGCGGATCCTCGGAGACGACGACGAGATCGGCGAGCTTGCCCACTTCGATGCTGCCCTTGTCCTTGTCCTGGAAGCCGGCAAAGGCCGCCCAGATCGTCTGCATCCGGATCGCGTCCATCACCGAAATCGCTTCATCCGGCTGCACCTGCGCCCCGTACTTCGTCTTTCGGTTGACGGCGGTGGCGATCGAGAACCACGGGTTGGTCGCGAAGTTCTGGGTGCCGAGCGTATCCGAACCGCCCGAGGGATGGAACCCGCGCTTCAACAGCGTCGCCAGCGCGAAGAACTTCACGTCAGGTTCCTTGATGTTCTCGTCGGTCAGCCGCCACAGGAAGGCCACCTGCGGCGCCGGGATCACATTCGCGCGGCGCATGCGCGAGAGCCGCTCGTCGGTTCTCGCAGCGTCCTGCGTCAGGAAGTGTGCGAAGTGCTCGATCCGATGCCGCGCATCCGGCCTCGGCGCGGCCTGCTGCGCCGCCTCGTACGCGGTCAGCACCATGTCCTGCGCGCGATCGCCGTTGGCGTGGACCCAGATCTGCCAGCCCGCC
>Ga0207645_10000805_pt1 | contig 26231 bp, 22 predicted proteins | sample KBSM53metaG_FD_184331 | JGI IMG/M metagenome (GOLD analysis project Ga0207645, IMG submission 184331) | Miscanthus rhizosphere microbial communities from Kellogg Biological Station, Michigan, USA - KBS M5-3 metaG (SPAdes) (version 2) | ecosystem: Host-associated > Plants > Roots > Rhizosphere >...
GGTGTTGATGGTGCCGCGCGTGGTCTTGCCCCCGGTGACGCGGTTGCCGTCCTTGATGAAGCCGGTGACCTCGCAGTTCTGGATGATGTCCACACCGAGCTCGTCGCATTTGCGGGCGAACGCCCAGGCGACGTGGTCGTGCTTGGCGATGCCGGCGCGCGGCTGGTAGGTGGCGCCCATGACCGGGTAGCGGATGTTGTCGTTGATGTTCAGGATGGGGCAGAGTTCCTTGACCTGCTGCGGGTCCAGCCACTCGGCGTCGACGCCGTTGAGTTTATTGGCTCCGACGCGGCGGACGCTTTCGCGGACGTCGCCCAGGGTGTGGGCCAGGTTCATGACCCCGCGCTGGCTGAACAGGAAGTCGTATTCGAGTTCTTCGGGCAGGATCTCCCAGAGCTTCAGGGCGTGCTCGTAGATCGCCGCACTCTCGTCCCAGAGGTAGTTGGAGCGGATGATGGTGGTGTTCCGGGCCATGTTGCCGCCGGCGAGCCAGCCTTTTTCCAGGATGGCGATGTTGGTCATCCCGTGGTTCTTGGCCAGGTAATACGCCGTCGCCAGTCCATGTCCGCCGCCGCCCACAATCACGGCGTCGTAGGAGGACTTGGGGTCCGGGTTGCGCCAGAGGAAGTCCGGGTGCTCCGGCAGGTGTTCGGTGGTCATTGTGCTGCTCCAATCAGTTCTGCCTCAAGCCCGGTCGCCGTCGTGCCGGTGCCGAGATGCGGGTAAAGGGGGAACCGGTCCGCGAGGGCGCTGACGCGTCCACGCAGTTCAGCGGCGGTTTGGTCGCTGAGTTCGTCCCCGGGCGCCTGCGAGATGAGGGCGGAGGCGATGATGTCCGCCACCTCGGTGAACTCCGCGGCACCGAAGCCGCGGGTGGCCAGGGCGGGGGTGCCGATCCGCAGCCCGGAGGACACCATGGGCGGGCGGGGATCGAAGGGGACGGCGTTGCGGTTGACGGTGATGCCGATCCGGTGGAGCCGGTCTTCGGCCTGCTGCCCGTCCAGTTCCGAGTCCCGCAGGTCCACCAGGACCAGGTGCACATCGGTGCCGCCGTTGACCACGGAGATCCCGGCCGCCGCGACGTCGTCCTTCAGGAGCCGGGACGCGAGGATCCCGGCGCCTTCGAGCGTGCGCTCCTGACGTTCCTTGAACTCCGGTGACGCCGCGATCTTGAAGGCCACGGCCTTGGCCGCGATCACGTGTTCCAGCGGGCCGCCCTGCTGACCGGGGAACACGGCGCTGTTGATCTTGCGTGCGTACTCCTCCTTGGCCAGGATCACGCCGCCGCGCGGTCCGCCGAGGGTCTTGTGCGTGGTGGTGGTGACGACGTCGGCGTAGGGGACCGGGTTCGGGTGAAGCCCGGCGGCCACGAGGCCGGCGAAGTGTGCCATGTCCACCATGAGGTAGGCGCCCACGCGGTCGGCGATGCGCCGGAACTCGGCGAAGTCCAGCTGCCGGGAGTAGGCGGACCAGCCGGCCACGATCATCTTGGGCCGGTGTTCAAGGGCCAGGGCCTCCACTTCGGCCATGTCCACCAGGTGGTTGTGCTCGCTCACGTGGTACGGGACCACGTTGTAGAGCTTGCCGGAGAAATTGATTTTCATCCCGTGGGTGAGGTGGCCGCCGTGGGCCAGGGCCAGTCCCATGATGGTGTCGCCCGGTTCCAGGAGGGCGAACATGGCGGCGGCGTTGGCCTGCGCGCCGGAGTGCGGCTGGACGTTGGCGTACTCGGCGCCGAACAGGGCCTTGACCCGGTCGATCGCGAGCTGTTCGATCACGTCAACGTGCTCGCAGCCGCCGTAGTAGCGCTTGCCCGGGTATCCCTCGGCGTACTTGTTGGTCAGCACCGAACCCTGTGCCTCCATGACCCCGGCGGGGGCGAAGTTCTCGGACGCAATCATTTCCAGGGTGGACTGCTGGCGCTTCAGTTCGTGCGCCACGGCTTCTTCGACCTCGGGATCGACTACGGAAAGTCGCTCGTTCAACTGCTCAACCACGGTTGCTCCTTTGAAATACCACTATTGCTATGACTGATATATCAGTGTGAGAACAATGGTATGATTGAGATCACACCAGAGTCAATAGCTGGAAGCCAAGTGGAACCAGCCTTCCGGTTGAAATCCAGAAACGTTGAAATCCAGAAACGGAGCCGAGCCGTGAATGCACTCACTGTCCTGCCGCCCGCAGAGGACGAAGCTATCTCCCAGGCGGAGGCCGCGTACAGGCAGTTGCGCGACAAGCTGATCATGCTCGAAATCCGGCCGGGCGAACCCATCAATGACGGGCAGCTCGCCATCGAGCTCGGGTTCGGCCGTACTCCCGTGCGCGAGGCGATCAAGCGGCTGGAAGTGGACCACCTGGTGGTTTCCTACCCGCGAAGGGGAACCTTTGCCACCACCGTGGACTTCACGGAACTGGCCGACGTCTCGGAAATCCGGGAACTGCTGGAACCCCTGGCGGCGCGGCGGGCGGCAACGCGGGCCAACGCCGCCATGCGCCGCGAGCTGCTGGAGGTCGCCAAGACCATTGCGGAACTGGCCCCGAGCCCCGCAGAGTCCCGGGAGCTGATGCGCTACGACCTGACGGTTCACCGCCTGATCTACCGGGCCGCGGCCAACCCGCACCTGGAGGATACGCTGATCCGCTACGACAACCTGGCCACGCGCATCTGGTGCCTGGTCCTGGACAAGGTCCCCTCGGTCAGCGGCCACATCACCGAGCACGTGGAGCTGCTCAAGGCGGTGGCCGAGGGCGACGCGGACAGGGCCGGCGAGCTCGCCCTGCACCACGTCACCAGCTTCGAGGAGACCATCCGCAAGGTCCTCTAGGTCCGGACGGGGGACCCTCCCGCCGAGGTCGCCGGAAGCGTGCGGGCTCGCCTTAAGCTTCCGGCGAGCCCGCACGTGACCGGCGACTTCGACCACGACGGGCGCCCGAGTCGCCGCCGCAGTGGATTAGAGTTCCGGAACTTCAGCCGTTTTTCTTCCAGCGCTTCGGCCACTTCACGTTCATCAGGAGCAGCCCCAGCAGGAGCGAATCAACGGTCATGATTGCGGCCATGAGATAGGCCCACCCGGCCATCATGGCTCGACCGCCGACCGGCGGCCTGAAGTGCGCGTACGTACCAGAATGCCCATGACGATCTCCTGACGTGGATCCCCCCAGTCACTCGATAGTCCACTTAGTGTGCCACCGCGCCGGACTGGGCGGAACCGCGGCGCCGCCCGGCTCAAGCTTTCCCCAAGTTGACGGGACACATCGCGCAATATATGCAACACCGTTTCGTTCATTGCAACTATTGTTGTGCGGTCCGGCTGGGTGCCCGCGGCGCTGTCTTGGTGCCTCATCCAGATTGATCCGCGTAAGAGAAATCACAAAAAGCATTGACTGTGTCATGCGTCACGCCTAATCTGGTGCAACAGCGTTGCACTGATTGCAACTCCCAAAACTCTTTGGTGGACACATGAGTAACGAAAATTTCTCCCCGTCGACACTTGCGGGGTCGAGCAGCCCAGAGTCGAATAGCGGGCATGGCAGTACTTCCTCCGGACAGGCCGCGGTGAGCGGCCGGGCGGCCCCGGGCGGGCACGATCCCGCAGTCAGCAAGGAAACCCGACGGCGGGTGGTCGCCGCAAGTTTCATCGGAAACTTCGTCGAATGGTTCGACTACGCCGTCTACGGCTACCTGGCCGCAACCATCGCCGCGGTCTTCTTCCCCGAGTCCAATCCCCAGACCGCGCTTCTGCTGACTTTCGCCCTCTTCGCCATCTCGTTCCTGGTGCGGCCGCTCGGCGGCTTTGTTTGGGGCCACATCGGTGACCGGGTGGGGCGCCGGACCGCGCTTTCCCTGTCAATCCTGATCATGTCCGGAGCGACCTTCTGCATCGCCCTTATCCCGGGGTACAACTCCATCGGCATCTGGGCGCCGATCCTTCTCCTGGTGGTGCGCGTCGTCCAGGGCTTCTCCGCCTCGGGCGAATACGCCGGCGCATCCGCCTTCCTGGTGGAGTACGCCCCGGCCAACAAGCGCGGCCTGTACGCAGCGGTGGTTCCGGCCAGCACGGCCGCGGGCCTGCTGCTGGGTTCCCTGCTTGCGGGCCTTTTGACCATCCTGCTCTCCGCCGAGGCGATGCAGAGCTGGGGGTGGCGCCTGCCGTTCCTGCTCGCCGCCCCGATGGGCCTGATCGGACGCTACATCCGCACCAAGCTGGAAGACACCCCGGTGTTCCGCGAACTGGCAGAGGAGGATCATGCCATCAAGGCCCCGGTATCCAGCCTCTTCCGGAACCACTGGCGGTTGCTGCTGAAGGCCGTCGGAGCAGTGCTGCTCAACGCCGTCGGGTTCTACGTGATCCTCAGCTACATGCCGACCTACCTGTCCTCGGAACTGGGACTCGGCGCTGCCGAATCTTTCCTGGCCACCACCATCGCACTCGTGACGTACATCGGGTTCATCTTCCTGACCGGAATGCTCTCGGACCGCTACGGCCGCAAAAAGGTCCTCATTGCCGCCTCCTTGAGCTTCATCGTGCTGACCGTGCCGGCCTTCGCCCTGCTGGGCACCGGGAACTTCCTGGTGATCGTCCTGGTCCAGATCCTGCTGGGCGGCATGCTCACGCTCAATGACGGCACGCTTCCGAGCTTCCTGGCGGAAATGTTCCCGACCCGTGTCCGCTACAGCGGCTTCGCCGTCAGTTTCAATCTCTCCAACGCGCTCTTCGGCGGCACCGCGCCGTTCATGGCGACCCTCCTGATCGCCGCGACGGCCAATGCCCTGGCTCCTGCCTGGTACCTCGCCGGCGCCGCGGTCATCTCCCTGATCGCCGTAGCGCTCTCCCGGGAAACCAGTAAAGAACCGCTGCGCCACGAGTAGTCCCGGCCGACGCCCACATTTTCCCTCCTAAGAAATCAAACCGCAGAAAGGCACCACCATCATGACCATCGCAACGTCCAACAACGCTTCGTCCATCGCCGAACTGGAGCGACTGAAAGTCCTGCACAACGGGCAGAAGGAAGAGCTGACCTTTTCCAACGCCGAATTTGAGCGCCGGCTCGGCGGACTGCGCCGCATCATGGCCGATAAGGACCTGGACGCCGTCGTCCTGACCAGCTACCACTCCATCAAGTACTACTCCGACTTCCTCTTTACCTACTTCGGCCGGTCCTACGCCATGGTGGTCACCAAGGACGACACCGTGACCGTCACGGCCAACATCGACGCCGGCATGCCGTGGCGGCGCAGCTATGGCGACAACGTGGTGTACACGGACTGGCGCCGGGACAACTACATCTTCGCCATCCAGGAGGCGCTGCGCACCCGCGGCATCAACCCCCGCCGGCTCGGCGTCGAAGACGATTCGCTCCCGCTGGACAACCGCAACAAGATCCAGGCGGCCTTCGCGGGAGCCACCCTGGTGGACGTCGCCCAGGCGGCGATGCGCCAGCGGATGATCAAGTCGGCCGAAGAGATCGAGGTGATCAAGCACGGGGCCCGCATCGGTGACCTGGGCGGCGAAGCCATCCGCAACGCCATCACCGCCGGCATCACCGAATATGAGGTCGCCCTGATCGGCACCGAAGCCATGGTCCACGAAATCGCGCGGACGTTCCCGGACTCGGAAATCCGTGACACCTGGGTGTGGTTCCAGTCCGGCATCAACACCGACGGCGCCCACAACTGGGCCACCACGCGCAAGATCCAGGAGCACGACATCCTGTCCCTGAACTGCTTCCCCATGACCTCCGGCTACTACACGGCGCTGGAGCGCACCCTGTTCTACGGCGAACCCGACGCCCGCTCCCTCGAACTGTGGAACATCAACGTCGAGGTCCACAAGCGCGGCCTCGAGCTCATCAAGCCCGGAGCTGTCTGCAAGGACATCGCCGCCGAGCTGAACGAGATCTACGTCAGCCACGGACTTCTCGCCAACCGGACGTTCGGCTACGGACACTCCTTCGGCGTCCTGAGCCACTACTACGGCCGCGAAGCCGGACTGGAACTCCGCGAGGACATCGACACCGTGCTCGAGCCCGGCATGGTGGTCTCCATGGAACCCATGATCACCGTCCTGGACGGCCAGCCCGGCGCCGGCGGCTACCGTGAGCACGACATCCTGGTGGTCGGCGAAGACGGAGCCGAGAACATCACGAAGTTCCCGTTCGGCCCCGAATACAACATCATCGGAGCCTGAGGCGCCCAGACCCCCTGAAGGCAGGACCCAGAAGCGGCGCCACGTCCACCGTGGCGCCGCTTTTGGGCCCTCATGCGGAATGATGGTAGACACCATGACCCCAGCAGAATCTCCCGGGACCACCGGAAACGGCGACACCAAGGGCACCTCCGTCATCGTCAACGCCATCGCCGTGCTGCGAACCTTCACGGCGGACGAACCGTTGCTCGGAGTCACCGAGATCGCCAACCGGGTGGGCCTGCACAAGAGCACGGTTTCCCGGATCCTGGCCACGTTCGAACAGGAACACCTGGTGGAACGCGATCCGGAAACCCGCCGCTTCCGGCTGGGGCTGGGACTGATCGCCGTCGCCGGGCCGTTGCTGGCCGAACTGGAAGAACGGCGGGTGGCGTATCCCGTCCTGCGTGAACTTACCGAACAGACCGGCGAAACCAGCGCCCTCATGGTGTGGAACGGCGCAGAGTCAATGTGCGTGGAGCAGATCGCCAGCCACCACCAGATCAAGCACACCACCCCGCTGGGAGCCCGGTACACCGACGCCATGAGCGCCTCCGTGCAGGTCTTCCTGGCCGCAGCGCCCGTCGAACGCGTCCGTGTGCTCCTGCGCAGCGGGGCGATCAGCTACCCGGGACTCGATGATGCGGGCCTGGATGGCTACCAGATCAAGCTCAAGGACGTGACGGCCCGGGGCTGGGCCATCAACTACGGCGAATCCTCCATCGATGAAGTGGGCGTCGCCGCTCCCGTCCACGACCACCGCGGCGACATCGTGGCGGCCGTCCTGATCTCGGCGCCCCGGTTCCGCGTCTCACGCGAGGCTCTGCAGAGCCTGGGCGAAGCGTGCGCCGCTGCGGCCGACAAAATCACCAGCCGGCTGGGCGGGCGCGCGTCCAGCAACGGCTAGCGCGGCCCGCGCCCGGACTAAGGCGCCGAGCGCACGTCAGCTGAGCCGGGCCAGCCGCGCGGCCAAATGCAACGCTGCGAGCCGGCCCGTCCGCCGGGGGTCGCCGCCGCACAGCTCGAAGATCCGCTGCAGCCGTTGATGCATCGATTGCCGCTCCACGTGCAGTTCCCTCGCCGCCTGGGCCGTGTTGCAGCCGGAATCCAGCCACATGGCCAGGGTGCCAAGCAGCCGGGAATTGCGTTGCGCATCATAATCCAGGAGAGCCCCCAGCTGCTGGCGCACGAAGTTCCGCCGTTGGCCAGGGTCCAGGCTTCCCACGGCAAGGCGTTCGACGGCGAATGCCTCGCAATCGATCACGGGACTGTGCGGACCTTGGGTTCCCGTATGTGGTTGCCCCAGCGCGCCCGCCAATTCCAGGGTCAGCCTGGCCTCCGACAAGGACCAGGGGGCTTCCGAAATCCCGACGGCCACCGGGCCGACGGCAACCAGCGTGTCTGATGGGGCCGGTAGCGCCCGCAGGCCAGCCAGAAGTGCGTCCCTGCTGTCCAGCGGACTATCGCCCGGGAGGACCACCACCGCCAGCAGCTCGGCATTATCGACATAGGTTGCGCTGGGCTGCGCCCGCCGGGCCAAGAGCTGCTCCACAGAAGCGCGGAGGTGTTGGAGCATGCCGGAGCGGACCATGATGGCCACGATTGTGGCACCCGGCGGAATCCCGGCCGCGGAAGCCAATTGCTGGAGCCGCCAGGCCTGGCTGCCGGAATCAATCGCGCGAAGCAGGGCCGCCCCGGCGACTTCCTTGAGCCCGGGGGACATTCGCTGCAGCAACGCCAGGGCCAGGATGTCGACAGAACGATTTCCGGCCGTCCGGGCCAGGTTTTGGTCCTCGTCCGCCGGGACCCGCAGCAACAGCTGAGCCGCAAGGATGCCGCGGATCGGCACGTCGATGTGAATCAGGCGTGCCTGCTCCTGCGGCCCACCGGTGGAGGCATCGGGGTCGGCGGCCTCGGCCCGCCCCGGGCTTGCGCTGGCCAGGGTCGCGCCGGCTATGGACGTCAGCGTCACCTCGGCATTGATGATGCCGGCCAGCACGGCGAGGATCCGGTCCAGGCCGCCGCCGTGCGCCAGTTCGACAGCCATCGCGTGACTGGCCTCATCGGCCCGCCGCAATTGGGACACCGAGTCACTGACCAGCATCGAATTAATGGCCTGCGTGACTCCGACGAACGGCACCACCCCGCGAAGTTCGATCAGCGGAAGGCCGGCTGCTTCGGCGGCCGCCACCATTGAGGACGGCAGGGACGGCAGGGCGGACCCGGTTTCGATAGCTACGGCGGCAACGCCCCGCTCCGCCAGTTGGCGGATGTAGTTGACCTGCCGCTCCTCCGAGGCGAGGGCCAGGGCTTCTCCGCCCGTCAGCAGAAGTTCCCCGCCGGCCAGCAGGGGCGCGATATCAATGATTTCACTGGAGTGGATCCACCGCAGCTGCGCCCGGGCGGCGGCCCTGGCCGCGGCGCGGACAATGGGGTCGGCGGCCGCCATGGTCGGATGGTTCAGGACGTCTTGAAGAAGGATGGACATTACACTCCGTCGCGTTGCTCTGGGTATATTTAGACACATTGTATATAGTCGCATGTGGCCCACGACACATAATCTTGAGGAATCCCACACATCCTCGGAGGCTCCACATGCGTCAAAAATCCCCAGCGGCCCCTGCCGGCACCGCGCCGGAAGCGAGCGTAGACCACGAAGCGTGGCTCCAGCCCATCCCCGAATCACAACGGACCCGCAAGGTCTCCGGCCAGTTCTGGATCTGGGCCGGCGCCAATCTCGCCCCGATCAACTGGGTGCTCGGAGCGCTCGGCATCCAGCTTGGCCTGGGATTCGCGGACACCGTCACGGTTCTTGTCCTCGGAAACCTGATCGGGATGCTGCTCTTCGGCTGCTTCGTCCTGCTGGGCCAAAAGACCGGAGCGACCGGCATGGTGCTGGCCCGCGCCGCCTTCGGCCGGCGCGGCAACTACCTGCCCGCCGGCATCCAGGCTCTCCTGGTGATCGGCTGGTGTGCGGTCAACACCTGGATCATCCTGGATCTGGTCATGGCCTTGTTCGGAACGCTCGGCTGGGTTGACCCGGAGGCCAAGAACTACGCCTGGAAGATTGGCATCGCCACCTTCATCATGGCTGTACAGGTAGCCATCGCCTGGTTCGGCTATAAAGCCATCGCCGCCTTCGAGAAGTGGACCGTGCCGCCCACCATCATCATCTTGACCGTGATGTCGGCAGTGGCCTGGTTCGGCATGAAGATCAACTGGACCTACGCCGGCCCGGCGGGGCACATCCTGGAAGGCTCGGAACGCATCGCCGCGATGAGCGCGGTCATGACGGCCATCGGCATCGGCTGGGGCATCACCTGGTTCACCTACGCTGCGGATTACTCCCGCTTTGTCAGCACCACGGTGCCCAAGCGCAAGGTCTACCTCGCCTCGGTGCTGGGCCAGTTCATCCCGGTCGTCTGGCTGGGCATCCTGGGGGCCAGCCTGGCGACCAACACGGGTGAAATTGATCCCGGCAAACTCATCGTCCAGAACTTCGGCGCGCTGGCCCTTCCTGTGCTGCTCATGGTGCTGCACGGCCCGATCGCGACCAACATCTTGAACATCTACACCTTTTCCGTCGCCACGCAGGCCCTGGACATCTCCATCAGCCGGCGCAAGTTGAACCTGTTCGTCGGCGTCTTCTCCCTCGCGGCCGTGATCTTCTTCATCTTCCAGGAGGATTTCGCCTCCGTGCTGGACGCCTGGCTGATTGGGCTGGTCGCCTGGGTGGCTGCCTGGGGCGGAGTCATGCTGGTCCATTACTTCTGGATCGAGAAGCGCTGGCCCGGCGACCCGTCCCGGCTCTTTGACGCCGTCGGCACCAAACGCCTGCCGGGCGTGAATCCGGCCGGTGTCGCTTCACTGCTCATCGGCATCTTCGCCACCTGGCTGTTCATGTACGGACTGGTGCCGGCCATGCAGGGCCCCATCGCCGTCGCCCTGGGCGGGTGGGATCTGTCCTGGCTCGCCGGGGGACTGGCCAGCGCCGCGGCTTACGCCGTCCTCGGTCCGCGGTTCCACAGGAAGTTCCTGGATGTCCCCACCCCCAGCGAACAGACCGCAGATTCACCTGAGGCAACCGGCCTTCCGGTCACATCAACCACGCCCGCCGCCCTCTAGCAGGAGATCAACCCCGTGAACTTCCCCGCTTTCGCCGACACCGCCCATCCCATCACCTGGCCCGAAGGCAATCGTGCCGCGGCGTCCTTCACCTTCGACGTCGACGCCGAATCCTGCACCATCGCCCATGACCCGCAGAGCACCAGGCGCATGTCCCTCATGACGCACCAGTCCTACGGGCCCAAGGTCGCCGTCCCGCGGATCCTGCAGATCCTTGAGCGCCAGCAGATCCAGGCGACGTTCTTCGTCCCGGGATTCACCGCCGAATGCTACCCGGACGTGGTCCGCCGGATAGCCGACGGCGGCCACGAGATTGCACACCACGGGTACCTGCACGAACCCATGCAAGGCATCGACGCCGCCACGGAGGCGCGGTACCTGGACCGGGGCCTGGATGCCCTGGCCAAGGCCGCCGGCGTCCGGCCGACCGGCTACCGGGCACCATGGTGGGAGCTCAACTGGCATTCCCCCGCCCTCCTTGCCGACCGCGGGTTCCTGTATGACTCAAGCCTGCTCGACGGCGACGCGCCGTACCGCTTCAGCGTTGCCGAGGCAGACCCCCGCGATCTCGTGGAAATCCCCGTCGACTGGGCCCTGGACGACTGGGAGCAGTATGCCTTCTACCCGGGCGTCACCGGAAGCGGCGTCATCGAAAGCCCGGCCAAGGTCCTCGAAATGTGGACGCTGGAGGCCGAAGCCCACCACGCTGCCGGGAGCTGCTTCGTCCTGACCAACCACCCCTTCATTTCCGGCCGGCCGTCCAAGGCCGTGGCCCTGGAACAGCTGATGGACCGGGTCAAGTCGATGGACGGCATGTGGGTCACCACCATGGAGAAGATCGCGCAGCACACGCGCGACTCCGTCGAGGAGATCCACACCCACGCGCGCATTGCCGTGCCCGGATTCCCGGACACCGGCGCACAGTTCACGCCGGCCGACGTGCGTCAGCCCCAGGGAGCCACGGCGCGTCGCGGGGCCGGAATCTAGGGCACAAACCCGGCCCTGGCAGGGACAGGTCCCCGGCGCGGCCCCCCTCGTCAGAGGGTGGCTGGGCCGGGGACCTTCCTGCGGGGCGGCCCGGAGCCGGCGGCGAAGCTGGTGTTTAGCCGGTCTTGGCCATCGCGTAGGCCACGGTGCCGTAGGCCAGGGCGCCGGACATTTCGGTGAGCAGTTCCGGGTTGGTGTTGGCGATCGTGTCGCACGCCTCGTGGTAGCAGGGATCGAGGTCCTTGCCGGCCACCCCGCCGTAGGCCTGGGCCTGGGCCTGGGTCTTCCTCTTCTCATCGCCGGTGAACAGCCCGCCGCCGGGAATGCCGGCCGAGAGGAAGGCGTCGTAGTCCGAGCCGCCGTCAAAGGGCGTGGTCTCGGCCGGCAGCGCGTTCTCCTGGAAGTAGCGGAAGAAGACGTCCTCGATCGCCTTGGACCCGGCCGGGCCGGCGTGGCCGAAGTCCGTCCCGTCCCCGTCATGGACCGAGCGGACCCCGTTGGGCGAGGCCACCATGTCCACGTTCAGGTTCGCCGCGGTCTGGCCGATCTCGGCCGCACTGAGTTCGTCGACGTAGTGCTGGGACCCGTACAGGCCGTCCTCTTCGCCGCCCCAGAACGCGAACCGGACCCGGTTGGCCGGGGTGATCCCGGCCTCCTTCATCCACCGCGCGGTCTCCAGGACCGCCGCGACCCCGCTGCCGTTGTCATCAATGCCCGGGCCCTCCTGCACGGAGTCCAGATGCGCGCCCACCACCACGGTGTGCCCGGCACTGCCCCCGGTGTCGGCGAGGATGTTAAAGGACTCCACCGTCTTGCCGCGCCGGCCGTCCTCTTTGAACGTGAAGCTCTGCCGCACCGGCGAGTACCCGGCCGCGCGCAGCTGTTCCTCGACGTAGCGGGCCGACTCCTCATACCCCGAGGTCCCCGAGGCCCGGTTCCCGCCGTTGGCATCCGCCACCCGCTGCAGCGCCTGCAGGTGCCCCACCATGTCCCGGGACTTGAACGCCGCCAGCACGGCACGCGCATCCACCGTGCTCGCCGGGGTCAGTTGCGGAACTGCAGCACTCGGAGTGGCGGACTCGGGTGCGGCGGATTGGCTCGTGCCGCCGCCGGATTTGCCCGTGGCGCCACCTGAGGGTGTGCCGGATGGTGTGCCACCGGACGGAATGCCGGCCGACGGGATGCCAGCCGCGACCCCGGAGGTACAGGCCGACGTCGAGAGCAGGACCAGGGCGAGGAGCGAGGGAAATACGTGCTTGCGGAGAGTGATCATGCCGGGAGCCCATCACTAGTCGGTACAAGTTCGCTTGCTCCGGCTCGATCGGTCAGGACGCTCGCCACTGATGCTCCAGTAAGACGCGGCCACCATCGCCCGGCAAATACTCCTATCAGGTCGAACCATTGTCGGCCCCGCGGCTGTAACTTCAATAGCGCCTCGCTGTGAATCTGCTGTGCAATTGGGTTGCATCAACCAAGGACCACCAGACCGGTCCGGTGCTTAACCGGGAGGGGGCGCCGCAGACAGGCTCTGCGGCGCCCCCTCCCGTGGCGGCCCTAACTGGCGGGGGTGGCCGTTAAGCGAGCAGTCCCTCCACATCCGCCGCTTTCGGGTACGCCGTTTGCGTCCCCTTCCTGGTCGCTGCCAAGGCCGCGGCAACGGACGCGAAGGCGGCAGCGGCCGGAAGTGAATCGCCGGCGGCAAGGCGCGCAGCCACGGCCCCGGTGAATGCATCGCCTGCGCCGGTGGTGTCCTTGGCGTCGACCCTGGTGGGTTCAATGCGGGTGATGCGGCCCTCGGCGCCGGCTCCGGAGTCCAGGACGACGGAGCCGTTCGCCCCCAAAGTGACCACAACGCGGTGCAGTCCGCGATCGGCGAACTTGTCCCGGACCGGCGCCCACGCCGCGGTGTCAGCCCCGGCGTCGGGCACGGCGGCGCCGCCCAGGAACAGCGACGCCTCATGCGCGTTCACCAGCAGGATGTCGCAGAGTGCGGCCAAGCTCGCCGGGATCTCGGCGTAGGGCGACAGGTTGAGCAGAACTGTCGCCCCGGCGTCGTGGCCCAAGCGGGCCGCGGCCTCAACGGTGTCCAGACCGACCTCGAGGCACAGGCACATCACGGACGCGCCCTCGAACAATTCGGCGGAAGCGGCAACATCCCCGGGCGCCAGTGTGCCGTTGGCTCCGGCCGAGATGATGATGTTGTTCTCACCGTGGGCGTCGACGGAAATGACGGCGACGCCGGTCGCAGCATCAGGCGTGCGGCGGACGCGGGAAATGTCCACCCCGGCCCCGGCGGTGGAGGCCAGAAGCATGGTCCCGTTGGTGTCGTCGCCCACCGCACCGATCAGCACGACCCGGCTTCCGAGTTTGGCCGCCGCGACCGCCTGGTTGGCGCTCTTGCCGCCGGGATTGACCGCAAAGCCATTCCCGTGCACCGTTTCGCCGGGGAGGGGGAGCCTGTCGCAGTAGATGGTCAGGTCCGCATTCAGTGAACCGACGACGACGATCCGGCCAGAGTCCGGGCGGGTCATTTCGCCTCAGCTTCCAAGGGCTTGGGAATCAGGAGTGAAGCGGCGAAAGCCGCCACGGTGATGATCAGGCCCACCGTGATCGCGGTCAAGTAGGATGCCTGGGCATCGCCCAGTGCAGAAGAGGCCACCAGCGCTGCCGGCAGGACCAGGAAGCTCAGGCCGGCGCCCAGGTTGAACGCGCCGGCGTTCATGCCGGGGAGAAAGCCGGGGTTGCCAGCTGGGGAGAGGACAACGCCAAGGCCGTTCAGCATGATGTTGACCGTACCCGCGTACATGATGCCCAGCAACGCTGTTCCGGCAATCATCATGGGCAGGCTGCTGAGGCCGAAGAAGGCGATGATCGCCAGGGCCACGACGCTGCCGGCCATGCCGATCCGCAAAACTTTGGTGTAGCCGAAAACCGGGGCCAAACGGCCGCTGATGGGTCCGACAACCCAGCCCAGGAGGGCGTAGGGAGTCAGGATGATGAGTGACATTTCGGTCGGTCCCACGCCGAAGCCGGGAGCCGTGGCCTGCACGTAGGCGGGAACGATCCCGTTGATGACCGCGAAGACGCCGGTCATGGTCAGGATTGTGGTCAGCAACGGCGCCCAAGTGGAGCGCTGGCGCAGGTGGGCGGTCTCCACCATGGGCTGCCGGGAGCGCTTTTCCACCGTCCAGAACCCGAAGAAGGCGATCACTGCAACGGCGATGAGGGCAGTCGCCAGTGCGAGGGTGCCGGGGGAGAATCCGCTGACCAGTTTGGAGGCCTCGTTGAGGGCTGTGAGCAGGGCGCCGACCGCGATCACGATGAAGAAGACGCCGGGCCAGTCCATCTTGGTGCCCACCGCCGGCTTGCTCTCACCGGCCAGAACGGCGACCAGGCCCGCCGCCACGACGGCCAGCACCACCATGAGCCAGAAGATGCTGCGGAATCCGTAATGCTCGGCGAAGTAACCGCCGACAAAGGAGTCGACGCCGGCAACCCCGCCGTTGACGGCGGTGATGAGGCCCATGAGGGCACCGTACTTCCGCGGGTCACTGACGGCGGAGCGCAGCATGATCAGGCACAGCGGGACCGTGGGGCCGCTGACGCCCTGGATGATGCGTCCGACGAAGAGCCAGGTGATATCGGGAGCCATGGCCGCGATCACCGAGCCGACAGCCATCATCAACATCATGCCCAGCAGGATCTTCTTGCGCCCCACAATGTCGCTCAGGCGCGGCAGGAAGAGGGAAAACAGTGCTGCCGCGGTGAAGAACCAGGTCTGGGACAGGCCGATCACGGCCTGATCGGTGTGGAGTTCGTTGCCCATCGTGACCAGGGCGGGGCTGAGCATCGATGCGTTGAGCTGGAAGGCAATGCAGGCCGTCAACAGGGCCGCCGTGAGTGCAGCGACGCTTCGTCCCGTTGTCTTGGATTCGTAAGTCAGAGTGCTCATGAGTTGGCTCCGTTTCCTGCGCCGATGCTGACGGCGGCGGACGGGTCCACGTCGCCGATGCGCACCAGGGCGTCTGTGACGAGGTTCCAGAACTTCGCGTGATCGAGGTCCACAGCAACAGACGTGTGGCAGTCCTCCGGTGCCGGGGCGCGGAAATCGGCGACGGTCATGCCGAGCGTCAGTTGGCCCTGCAGTTCGATGTTCACGGGGACTTTGCGGGTGGTCATCACCGTGGGATCGATGACGTAGGCCACCGCGCAGGGGTCGTGGACGGGCGGGTAATCGAAGCCCTGGGCGTCCTTGTACGTCTTGGTGAAGAACTCCATCAGCTCCAGCACGAACTGGGCGGGCTTGGTACCCACGGCGGCGATTTTTTCCACGACTTCGGGGGTCGCGAGGGCCTGGTGCGTGAGGTCCAAGCCCACCATGACCACCGGCCACGGCTCGTTGAACACAATATGTGCGGCCTCGGGGTCGATGATGATGTTGAATTCGGAAACGGCGCTCCAGTTGCCTACGTGGTACCCGCCGCCCATGAGCACAACTTCTTTCACGCGCTCCACGATGCGCGGCTCCTTGCGGGCCGCCATGGCAATGTTGGTCAGTCCTGCCGTGGGCACCAGCGTCACAGTGCCAGGCTCGTGCGCCATAACAGTGTCGATGATGAGGTCGACGGCGTGGCGCGGGTCCAGTTCGATGCTGGATTCGGGCTGGGCGGGGCCGTCCATGCCGCTCTCACCGTGGATGTCGGGGGCGGTTTCGATGCTGCGGACCAAGGGCCGATCGCAGCCGGCGGCGAAGGGGACGCCGGTGATGCCGGCAATCGTGCCCACCGACAGGGCGTTGCGGGTGACCCTTTCGAGGGTCTGGTTGCCGACGACCGTTGTGACCGCGAGCAGCTCAATGTACGGATTGCCGTGAGCCAGCAGCATGGCCACGGCGTCGTCATGGCCTGGGTCGCAGTCCAGGATGATCTTCCTGCGTTCCGGTTTCAGGGTGATGGGATCCACGTAAATATCTCCACGTCGTTGGGGGTCCGCCGGGGCGGTGCGATAAAGCGTTCAGAGTGAGTTTGGCACTGTCAAGCGTCAAGCGTCAAGCGCTTAACGTAAGTGACGTCAAGCGCTTGATGTCTTGCGGCAGGTGCGATGCGCCACTCCCGGCTACGATCGAGGTATGGAATCCGGCGAACAAGTACACGAGCTTCGGGGGCGCACCCCGCGCGTCACTGCGGCGATGGTGGCTGCGCGGGCCGGGGTCTCCACCGCAACGGTCTCCCTTGTGGCCAACGGAAAGACCCAGGGGCGGGTCTCGGAGGACAACATTTCGCGGGTCCGGGAAGCCATTGCGGAACTCGGCTATGTGGTGGACAGTATTGGCAGTTCGCTAGCCAAGGGCATCAGTTCGATCGTCATTCTCGTGGCGCCGGACATCTCCAACCCTTTCTTCGCCAACGTCATTGCAGGTGTCCGCGGCGCGCTCGGCGCCGAATACCAGCTGCTGCTCTCCGTCACGGACGCCGGGGAGTTCCCGCGCGTCGACGACGTCCGCAGGCTCCTGGCTTTGCGGCCGGCCGGGCTGCTCGTAGATGCGCCCAGCGCGGAGTTCCTGGAGGATCTTTCCGTCGCTGGGCCTCTCGTTCTGCTGGACGCCCCCGGCTTGGAGTCCTTCGCCCCCTCGGTGAATCTCGACGTCGGACACGGCGCCCGCCTGCTGGCCCGGCACCTGGCGGACGCCGGACACAAACAAGCGGCGTACATGGACAGTGTGACCGGCACGGCGACCTTCGATATCCGGCGGGCGGCATTCCTAGAGGAGTCCGCGGCGCTGGGCATCACCGTGGCCACGGACCATGTCATCGGCACCACCATTGACGTCGGCGCCGCCGCCGGCGCGTTCGCCGCGGCGTGGCCGGATTGGCAGCGGGACGGTGTCACCGCCGTCGTCTGCGCCACCGATACCCATGCCTACGGCGTGCTGCAGGAAGCCAGGGTGGCCGGCGTCCGCATTCCGCAGGAACTGGCCGTGGCAGGCTTCGATGACCTGCCCTATTCGGCCACGTCCAACCCGGGCCTGACCAGCGTCCACCTTCCGGGCGACGCCCTCGGGGCCAGGGCCGGCGAACAGCTCCGCAGGGTCATGGAGGGCAAGGGCTTGGAACAGCACCAGCTGATCCTCCAGGGTTCACTGATGGTCCGCGGTTCCACGGAACCGGCCAGCACCTAGAAAACCGGACCGAGCCCACCCACGAACATCTCACCCGAGGAGTTGTCAGCATGACCAACGCAGACGCCCTGACCATCCACAATGCCCGGATCTTTGACGGACATTCGCCCGAGCTGGCGAGCGGATCCATCCTGTTCCGGGACGGGATCATCCAGGAGACCGGCGACGTCATCCCCGAAGGTGAGGTGATCGACGCCGGCGGCCGCGTCGTGGTGCCAGGGCTCATCGATGCCCACTTTCACGCGTACGCCGTGGGCTTGGGCGGCCTTGAGGTTGAGCGCTCGCTCCTGAGCTACACCGCACTGGTGGGGGCGCGCCGCTTGGGCGCCGCCGTGCGGCGGGGATTCACGACCGTCCGCGATGTGGCCGGCGGGGACAGCGGGCTGGCCCGCGCCATCCGCAGCGGCCTGGTCACGGCTCCGAGATACTACTACACGGGTCCGGCCCTCAGCCAAACCGGTGGCCATGGCGATCCCCGGTCCGCGGATCTGGATGTCTGCTTCGATCACGGTCACATGTGCGCCGTGGTGGACGGGGTGGACAACCTGCGCCGGGCAGTTCGTGATCGGTTCCGCACGGGAAGCCACGCCATCAAGATCATGACTTCCGGAGGCGTGGTCTCCCTGACAGATCCCATCCGGCTGCCGCAGTATTCAGCGGAAGAAGTCCGGGCGGTGGTGGACGAGGCCACCCGGCGCAAGAGTTACGTGGCGGCCCATGCGTATTCACCCGAGGCAATCAGGCATTCCGTGGAAAACGGGGTACGTTCCATAGAACACGGGAACCTCTTGGACCGGGACACGGCGCAGATGATGGCCGAGCACGGGAGCTTCCTCGTGCCGACGCTTGCCGCCTACGACGCCATGAGCCGAAGGGGAGCTGCAATGGGCCTGAACCCCGTTTCCCAGGCCAAGAACGCCGAGGTGCTTGAGGCCGGCAAAATTGCTGTGGAACTGGCCCTGCAGGCCGGAGTCAAGGTGGGCTTCGGATCCGACCTGATGGGGGACCTTGAGGATGATCAGCTTGTCGGCATTCGGCTGCAGATCGAGGCGGCAGGCGTCTTGGAGACGCTGAGATCCCTTACCTCAGTAAACGCAGAGCTCCTTCAGGACCCAAGCATCGGGAGCATCGGCGCTGGAATGGCGGGCGATGCCGTGATTCTGGACGGCGACCCCTTTGTGGACCCGGCAGTTCTCTGGGACCACAACAGGTCGAGGACTGTTATCCACGACGGGCGCATCATTCGGTGACCCTGGAGATGCCCGGGCGGGCTCAGGAGGGCCGGCGTTAGGGGAGCTCGCGGGGCAGAAATCTCGTTGTTTCTTAAAGCAATACAACTGTTGACTAGTGAGCAACTTCACAGTTACAGTTGCGAAACCGAAAAGCCGCCGGAAGGCGGACTCGAGATCTCCAGGTGGAATGGATGGCGCGCGCGAACCGCGGCTGTCGCTTCTCCTTCTCTCTTCACTTCTTCTCCTTCACTGCGCCACACGCAATCACACGCACCGCACCCCGCTACGCCCGCAATCCTGCACGCCCTCTTTTGGCGTGCCCGCGTCCATGAGAGGCACTTCCCCCATGACAGCATTCCGTTCCACTCCCTTTGACCGCAGGCAGCTCCTCAAAGCGGCAGCGCTGACGCCATTTGCGGGTCTGGCGCTCTCCGGCTGCGCGGCGAAGCCCGCCGAAAGTGCCGCTGCCAACAAGACGGTGACCGTCACGTCCTATGGCGGCTCGTACAACGACCAGCTGACCCAGACAATCCTGGACCCGTTCTCCAAGCAGTCGGGGATCCAGACGACGCTGCTGGCCAACACCTCCCTGGCCGCTCTGAAGGCCCAGGTCCAGTCCGGCGACGTGCAGTGGGACCTCGTGGAAATCACGGCGCCGGAGTATGAGGTGGCCGTGGCCGAGGGGCTGCTGGAGAAGTTCGACTACGACATCATCAGCGACAAGGGCCTGCCCGGATACGCGAAGGCTGAATACGGCATCAAGTACCTGAGCTTCCTGTTTGTCATGGCGTGGGACCAGAAGGTCATTTCCGACGCGCAGGCCCCGAAAGACTGGGCCCAATTCTTCGACCAGGGCAAGTACAACACCAAGCGCTCGGTGTACAACCAGCTCTCCGACAGCTCCGTCCTGGAAGCCGCGCTGCTGGCCGACGGTGTCCCCTTCGACAAGATCTACCCGCTCGACGTCGACCGGGCCCTGAGGGTTCTGGGCCAGCACCCGGGAAAGGACCGGCTGCTGTACCACGCCGCCAACCAGGAGCCCATCCAGCAGCTCACTTCCGGCGAGGTCTCACTCTCCACCAGCTTCAACAACCGCATTAACGCAGCCCGCAACGACGGCGCGAAACTGAACTTCTCCGCCGAAAACGCCGTCCTTGCCGGCGACTACTTCGTGGTTCCGAAGGGCGCCAAGAACAAGGAAGCGGCCTTCAAGCTGATGAACTTCATGTCCAACGACGCCGAGGCCGGCGCGGCGTTCGACAAGGTCACCAACCTGACCCTGGCCAACACCCCGGCGCTGTCCAAGCTGCCGAAGGAAATCGCCGACACGCTTCCCACCAGCCCCCGGCTCGCGGACAAGATCCTGGTCCGCGACGACAAGTGGTGGTCGCAGAACCTGAAGAAGACCGAGCAGCAGTTCAAGCTCTGGCAGGCCAGCTGACATGAGCAACGCAACTCTCGAGCGGCCCCGGCCGCGGGGCCGCGGTGCGCCTGCCTCCGCCGAGGCACCACCACGACGGCGGCGCAGCGGCTGGTGGCTGCTGCTGGCTCCGATCCTTGCCTTCGACGTCGTGCTGTTCCTGACGCCGCTGGGCAAACTGGTCGGCGCAAGCTTCGCCGACAACGCCTACCAGCGGGTCCTTGAGGACCCGCTGGTGGTGCGCGCCCTGGTCAACACCCTGACCATCAGCCTGGCCAGCACCATAGTCACCGTGGTGCTGGGCTACATCATCGCCATGGTGCTGTGGCGGGCCGGCAACGTCACCCGGGTGATCCTGTTCGCCGTCGTACTCCTGCCGTTCTGGACCGGCATCCTGGTGAAGAACTTCGCCTGGGCCGTCCTGCTGCAGGACAACGGCATTGTGAACGCCTTCCTGCAGGGAATCGGGCTGACCGGTGCGCCGGTCCCGTTGCTGCACAACCGGTTCGCCGTGATCGTCGGCATGGTGCACTGCCTCCTGCCGTACGCGGTGTTCCCGATCTTCTCCTCGCTGACATCGATCGATGACCGGCTGGGGCTCGCGGCCCGCTCCCTTGGCGCGCGGGAAGGATCCGTCTTCCGCACGATCACGCTGCCGCTGAGCATGCCCGGCATTTCCGCGGCCGGGCTGCTGGTCTTCATCATCAGCACAGGCTTCTTCATCACCCCGGTGGTGATGGGCGGGCCCGGCGACATGATGATCGCCAACCAGATCGACTACTACGCCCGACAGCTGACGGACTTTTCCGGGGCCGCTGCGCTGGCCGTCATCCTGACGGTCATGGTCAGCATCCTCGTGGCCGTCTACCAGCGCGTCCTCAAGGCAGGAGGCCAACATGAAGACAACTAATCCGCAGCACCGCCTGCTGGCGCTTCTTTCCATCCCGGCCTTCCTCTTCCTCGTCATTCCGACGGCGATTGTGGTGCCGGTCGCGCTGAACGACAGCCGCTACATCACCTTCCCGCCGGAGGGCATCTCCTTCGCCGCCGTGGCCGGATTCTTCGCCGACCGGGCCTGGACTTCCGCCCTGACGGCCAGCCTGCAGTCGGCGGCGATCGCCGTCGTGATCGGCGTGCTGCTGGGCGCCACCGCGGCGATCGGCCTGCACGGGCGCAAGTTTCCCGGCCAGCCCGCCGTGGTGGGTCTGATTCTCGCGCCGATGATCGTGCCGACCGTGGTGCTGGCGCTGGCGTTCTACCAGTTCTTCATCTCGATCGGCATGGTGGGCAGCATCGTCCCCATCGGCCTGGCGCACGCCGTGATCGCGACCCCCTATGTGTACCTGACCACCCGCGCCAGCCTCGCCGGGCTCAACCCGGCCCTGGTCCGGTCGGCGCAGAGCCTCGGGGCCGGACCGCTCTCCGTCCTGCGGCACGTGTATCTGCCCATCATCCTGCCCGGCCTGATCTCCGGGGCGCTCTTCGCGTTCTCGGTCTCCATCGATGAGACGGTGATGTCCCTGTTCATGCAGTCCCCGGGGGCCACCACCTTGCCGGTGAAGATGTTCACGGATATCCAGTTCAACCTGACCCCGAAGATCGCGGTGTCCTCCGCCCTGCTGGTCAGCGTCGCCACCATCGGGCTGCTGCTCCAGGTCTTGTTTGTCCTCAAGCGCCGCTCTTCAACCCGGATGCTGCCGCTGGCCGTGTCCGCACAAACGTAAGGAAAGTCGATGACCGCATCAGTGATTTCCGCGGGGCCCATTCCCGGCACGGGCAGGGCCGCCCAGGGCGCCATTGAGCTCCGCCAGGTCAGCAAGCACTACGGCGACGTCGTTGCCGTGGACGAACTGGACCTGACGGTCCAGCCGGGGGAGTTCGTGACCCTCCTGGGCCCCAGCGGCTCCGGCAAGACGACCACCATGATGATGGTGGCGGGATTTGAAGAACACACCGCCGGAGCCATCCTCATTGACGGCAAACCCGTGGACACGCTGCCGCCCCGGGACCGCAATCTCGGTGTGGTGTTTCAGAACTACGCCCTGTTCCCGCACATGAGCGCGCTGGAAAACGTGGAGTTTGCGCTGCGCATGAGGAAGGTGCCGCGCGCGGAACGCCGCCAGCGCGCCGAGGAAGCCCTCGACCGTGTGGGACTGGGCAAGATGGGCGGGCGCAAGCCGCGCCAGCTCTCGGGCGGACAGCAGCAGCGGGTGGCGCTGGCCCGGGCACTGGTCTTCAACCCGGCGGCCCTGCTGCTGGATGAGCCGATGGCAGCCCTGGACAAGCGCCTTCGCGAGCAGATGCAGGAGGAGATCAAGACCCTGCAGAAGGGCCTGGGCATCTCCGTGCTGTTCGTGACCCATGACCAGGACGAGGCCATGGCCATGTCGGACCGGATCGTGGTGATGCGGGACGGGAAGATCGTGCAGTCCGGCCCGCCGGAGGAGGTGTACAACCACCCCATGACCGACTGGGTGGCCAGCTTCCTGGGCGACACGAACCTCATCCCGTGCACCATCGTGGAGCGCAACGGCGAGGAAGCCGTGGTGGACCTCGGCGGACTGGGGATGGCAAAGGTCCGGGACCGCGGGGCAAGCGGTGAGAACTACGCCGTCTCCGTCCGCCCGGAGCACCTCAAGTTCAGGACACGGGCTACGGCGGGCAACGGATGCGCCGCGTCCCTGGTGTCCTCCACGAATCTTGGCGCCACGGTCCGCCACCGCCTCACGGCCGGCGGCCACGACCTCCAGCTCCGTGAGCTGAGCTCCGACAGTGTCGCCCGGATCCGGCCGGATGAGGAGCTGTGGGTGGGCTGGGACGCGGACAAGGCCCAGCTGCTGGTCCTGGAGTCCTGACCGCGGGATGCTGTAACGGCCGGGCCGGTTCCGGCACCCCTCCGCGGGACATGCCCTCCTCCGGCGCCCAGGGATGGACATATGCCCACTATGTCCATCCCTGAGCCGCGCCGGGGGACAAGTCCATTCTGATAAGGGGGCATGTCCACTGCTGAGCGCCGGCAGGGGGCATGCCCTCGGTCGGACACGTTGACTCTGGCCGGTAGTACTCAGCCGAACTCTTTGATGAAGTCCAGGGCGGTTTGGGCGACCTCAGGCCAGCCGTGATCGATCGTGAGAGAGTGGCCGCGGTCCGGCAGCTCCTTGATTGCCGTGTGCGCCGAATTTCTTTTTTGACGCTTGTAGGACGCATTGGCGATGGCCCACGGCACTGTGTGGTCTTTCTCCCCGGAGATGATCAGCAACGGACCCCGATCCGGATTCTTCGTGTCGACCTTGGCCTCGGTGAACGGGTTGAGGTTTGCGGTTGCAGCCTGGAACAGAGGCACGCCAGAGGCCGCGACATGAAAGGTGTCAAACAATTGACGGGCTTCGTCCTCGTCCAGGGCATTGGCCCAGCCGAAACGGAACTCGTCAAAAGTCAGAGACACTGCACGCTTGGCGTTGGCGGGATTCGCGATCACAGGCGCTGCTGACTTTAAGGCTGAGGCCGGCAGCGGCAGGACTCCCCGGAATGGTGCGGGGTCGATCGCCACCGTGACTGCGGAGGCTCCGGTTCCGGCGATCCTCTGGGCGATGAGTCCGCCGAAGGAATGCCCCACGACAGCGGGCTTGATGGTGAGCCGGCCAATCGCGTCGAGGTAGTGGTCCGTGACTTGCCTGACCATCTTCTTGGCAAAGACCTCCGGGTCGCGTCTTGCCTCATCGACGCTTTCGGGATCATCGGGCCACGTGGGGGCGAGCGTGGTGTAGCCGTTTTCCTCATACAGGGCCCGCCACCGGTCCCAACTGCTGGACAGGAGCCATAGTCCGTGGACGAAGACGACGGGTTTGAGGCCGGAAGCGTTCGCCCGGTCCACCTGCTGTTGCTCGAGGTTGGTCATATCAGCCATGGCGCTCATCCGTTCGCGTGTGCATCGCGGGCCGTCGGTGGGGGACGCGGGGACGTCCTCCCGCAGGCACGAGTATGCCTGCGGGCCATGGCGAAGGCAATGCCTTTGCTGAATGCCGGCACGGGCTGCGGGCCGCATGGGGCAGGTCCGTGGCCGGTCGGCGACGCGGAGTGCAGCCATGGTCTGCGGTCCGCCACGCGCACCGGGCCCCAAACCCGTGGCTTGTCAGGACCGGCCCTACAATGGTCTCGATGATGCCAGGACATATAGCAGCTGCTGACGGAAAGAACGTGCTGAGCATCAGTGCGGGCATCATCACATCCGTCTGGCAGCCGGGCACGTTTGTTGATGTCGACGATGCCAGGGACGCGATGCTGGCCGTAGCGCAGATCAGCGGCGGAATACCTATGCCGATGCTCTCCGAAATGACGGACGTGGAGATCAGCGCGGCCGCCAGGTACGAGTTCGCGCAGACAACAGGGGTTCTGGCGATTGCCGTGCTTGGATCCAGCACCGTGGATCGTGTGATCGCGGCGGCCATGAGCCGGCACACCCGCTACCCCCACGAATTCTTCACTTCCCGGGACAAGGCCACGGCCTGGCTGAGCAACTTTACCTCCAGCGGCCAGTCCGGTGGATACACGGACGGCATATCCGCCCTGGCGTGAGAGTGCCGCCTGCCCCGGTCAGGCCTTGTCCACAGTAAAAGCCGCCCCGGCCTCCTTGACTTGCTGATTGGTCGCGGCCCAGCTGGCCAGCAGCCGCAGCGCATCTTCCGACGCGGAGCCGGGCTCGGCGTTGTAGACCAGCAGGGACAGCCCGGCGTCGGCGGAGACGTCCATTGCCTCGTACATCAGGTGGAGATCCCCGACCACCGGGTGGTGCAAGTGTTTGAGCCCGGTGTAGTGCTGGCGCACGTTATGCGCCGCCCACAGGGTGCGGAACTCCTCGCTCCGCGTCGATAGTTCCCCGACCAGGTCTGTCAGCCCGCGGTCGTAGGGATCCCGGCCGGCCTCGGTGCGCAGGATCGCGACGGTGTCGCTCGCCGCACGGTCCCAGCCCGGGTAGAAGCTGCGCGATCGCGCGTCCAGGAAGATGAACCGGGCATGGTTGGCCGGGCGGGCCGGACCCGCGTACATGTCCGAATACAGGGCATGGCCCAGCGGGTTGGCCGCAAGGATGTCCATGCGTCCGTTCCGCACAAAGGCGGGCGCGTTGGCGATGGCGTTCAGCGTCAGCTGAACGCTGCGCCGGACGGACTCGGCGGGACGGGGACGACGGCGGGTCCGGCTGCCCGGGGCCGCTGCCCTGGCCAGATCGAAGAGGTGGGCCCGTTCGGCGTCGTCGAGTTGGAGGGCCCTGGCCACAGCGTCCAGAACTCCCTCCGAAACGCCCGACAGGTTTCCCCGCTCCAGCCTCGTGTAGTACTCGACGCTGACGCCGGCCAGCATGGCGACTTCCCCGCGGCGGAGTCCGGGGACCCGGCGTTTCGCGCCGTAGATCGGCAATCCCGACTCTTCGGGGGTGATCTTGGCCCGGCGCGAGGCAAGGAACTCGCGGGTCGCCTCTCGATTGTCCATGCCATCAACGTTAGGCCTTTGGGCTCTCTGAGGGAGGCCCTGCCAGTACCCCTATCAGCAGGGACTCCCTCCCGGCTGCGTTACCGGGTTTGATGGATGGTGTTCCGTTGAACAACCCCCAACGATCAACAAGCAGGAGATTCATTGCTTACCGTCAACGCTTACGCATCACCGTCCGCGACCGAACCGCTCGCCCTCACCACCATCGAGCGCCGCGACGTGGGACCGCACGATGTCCTGATCGAGATCAAGTACGCCGGGATCTGCCATTCCGATATCCACACTGTCCGCGGCGACTGGGGCCCGCAGACCTATCCGCTGGTTCCGGGCCATGAAATTGCCGGCATTGTCACCGAGGTGGGCACGGCCGTGACCAAGCACGCCGTCGGTGACCGGGTCGGCGTCGGCTGCATGGTCAATTCCTGCGGTGAGTGCGTCAACTGCCAGGCCGGCGAGGAGCAGTACTGCCTCGCCGGGAACACCGGCACCTATGGCGCCGTCGACCGTGATGGCACCATCACCCAGGGCGGCTACTCCACCCACGTCGTTGTGACCGAAGATTTCGTGGTCACCATTCCCGAGGGCATCGAGCTCGACGTCGCCGCGCCGCTGCT
>Ga0207645_10000809_pt1 | contig 26182 bp, 17 predicted proteins | sample KBSM53metaG_FD_184331 | JGI IMG/M metagenome (GOLD analysis project Ga0207645, IMG submission 184331) | Miscanthus rhizosphere microbial communities from Kellogg Biological Station, Michigan, USA - KBS M5-3 metaG (SPAdes) (version 2) | ecosystem: Host-associated > Plants > Roots > Rhizosphere >...
GCTTTTTCCAGTCTATTCTCAATCTGCCGGAAGCCAAAGCAATTAAAAAATTTGTTGAAAGCACCGTAAGCGGGTTACTTGTACCGTCTGCCGAACAAAAGAAAATCAGTCACGAAATGCTCGGTGTAAAAAATGGCAAGCAGGGGCACCGGATTGCTGCATTTATCAATATGCTGCAAACCATGTCTGCATTGAAAAGCTGGCAACCACTTGCATCTGTTTCTTCTGACTATTCGTTTACTGAGCAGGAAGGTTTGCGTATGAATGATGTGTATCATTATACAATGGCGCATTATTCTGAAAACATAAAATTGAAACAGGTAGCGGATGTCGCTTATCTCACACCACAGGCTTTTTGCCGTTATTTTAAAAAACATACACGCAAAACATACATTGCCTTTCTGAGTGAAATAAGAATAAATGAAGCCTGTAAAAAAATTATTTCGGGCGACTTTGAAAGTATTTCTTCAATTGCATACGATACAGGATTCAGCAGCGCGGTCAGTTTCAATAGAGTGTTTAAAAAAATTACCGGCAAATCACCAAGACAATATCTCAATGAATATAATCAGAAGGTAGACTGATGTACAGAATTGTCTTTGTATGATATGGGTTAAAATCCGTTAAATAAGCGATAAAATAGAAAAACCAGTTTTTTAAAAGTCAGGATACTTTTAAACCTCGTTAAGCTAAAAGGTTTTAGAGTTGAAATGATAATAGTTCACTTAGCATAGTAAATTGAAAGGGGTTTCCACCCCTTTCTTTGTTTTAAGAATGAACTTTATTCTCACGAACTTCACAAATGAGCATCTTCAATAAAATTTTTTGTATGTTGGTTTGGAGAAACGCAGTACTGATAATTATGTTGATCGTTTCTATTGTTGGCGAAGCGCAACAACCAGTGCCAAAAATATTTACCCATGCAGATACATTGCGAGGCAGTATTACACCGGAAAGAGCGTGGTGGGATGTGTTACGCTATGATATAACTGTGAAGCCGGATTATGATAGTAAAACGATAAGCGGCAAGAATGTAATCACGTATAATACTGTTAAAGCAAACGCGGGCAGGATGCTGCAGATTGACTTAAAAGAGCCATTGATGATTGACAGCATTTTGCTCAATCACCAGAATCTATCTTTTACCCGTGAAGGAAATGTTTGGCATGTAAAGACACCGGAACAAGAACAGTCGTCTAAACACGAAATGACAATTTATTATTCCGGCAAAGTTCATGAAGCGATACGGCCTCCATGGGATGGTGGCTGGACCTGGACAAAAGATTCGCTTGGGCGGCCGTGGATGACTGTCACTTGCCAGGGATTAGGCGCTTCTATCTGGTATCCCTGCAAAGACCATCAAAGCGATGAACCGGACAGCGGTGCAAGTTTAACAATGATTGTGCCCGATACGCTGGTAGCTATTGCAAACGGCAGGCTTCAAAATAAAAGCGTTAACGGCGACGGAACGGCCACTTATAAATGGGCAGTGGTAAATCCGATCAGTAATTATTGTATCATTCCCTACATCGGTAAATATGTAAACTTTAGTGAAATATATAACGGGGAAAAAGGAAAGCTCGATGTTAATTATTGGGTGCTTGATTACAACCTCGAAAAGGCAAAATCATATATGCCGCCGGAAGTGCACAATATGCTGAAGGCTTTTGAACATTGGTTTGGTCCCTATCCTTTTTATGAGGATGGCTATCAATTAATCGAAACTTCACACACGGGCATGGAACATCAGAGTGCAGTGTCGTATGGTAACTGGTATAAACCCGGCTACCGCGGACGCGATGGATCAGGTACCGGATGGGGAATGAAATGGGATTTCATTATCATTCATGAAAGCGGTCATGAATGGTTTGGTAATAATATTACGACGAACGATCTTGCTGATATGTGGGTGCATGAAGGGTTTACCAATTACAGCGAAACGCTTTTTATTGGTTATATCTTTAATGAAGGAGCGGCGGATGCCTACAACGCAGGCATACGCAGAGGAATTAAGAATGATCGCCCCATAATTGCGAAATATAACGTGAACGATCAGGGTAGCGGTGACATGTACCCGAAATCAGGTAACATGCTCCATGCGATCAGGCACGGACTGGATGATGACGAATTGTTCAGGAAAGTGTTACGTGGTTTGAATAAAACATTCTATCATCAGACTGTGACGACACAACAAATAGAGAATTATGTTTCCAAAAGTCTGCACTTTGATTATAGTAAAGTATTTGATCAATATTTACGAACTACGCAGATACCGGAATTCGATTTTTATTTTAGTGCTGATAAGAAAAAAGTTTTCTACCGGTATGCGAATTGTGTGAAAGGATTTGACATGCCGCTGACATTCAAAACTGCCGGAACTAAAATAAAACTCATCCCAACAGAACAATGGCAAAGTCTTGCATTGAAAGAAAACCAGGCAGATTTATTTGATAAGACGGGAATAGAGAAAATGTTTTACGTTAATGTAGTGAAGCAGGAAAGATAGTGTATTCATTAAACGTTATCATTTCCGTTGAAATTGACATTTTAAGGAGATAAACTATACTACTGACTTTCTTCGTCCCATATAGCTAATAAGTTTTATACGATTTATTCCTGTACTCGTTTGGCTATATTTGAAGATGGCGAGAATGACGAAAGTTAAATACAGTACCCTTTTAAAAGAGATTAGCCAACTTGTAGAAAATGCACGCCAAAGCATTCTTAGAAATATAAATACAGAATTACTATTTACATATTGGCATATAGGGAGGCTGATAAACGAACGGGAGCTTGAAGATAACATAGATGAGCATTCATCCCGGCAATTAATTCTGGACCTATCGAAGGAGCTTACACGAAAAGTTGGCAAAGGGTTTTCAAGGTCAAACCTGTTTTCAATGTGTCGTTTTTATCGCATGTACCAAAATGTCCAGACACTGTCTGGACACATCATGCCCGGTAATATTTTACCCCGATCAAAAAAAGCTGTAAGAACAAAAATTATAAGATTACACGGAAAATCCAAAGTTGTCCAGACACTGTCTGGACACTCTAAAATTAATTTGTCTTTATCGGATCAATTGAGTTGGTCGCACTATTGCGAATTGCTAAAATGTAATGATAGAGTAGAAATCAGTTTTTACCAGCAAACTGCCATACATGAAGGCTGGTCGGTGCGTGAGCTTCGCCGGCAAATAGATACAGCCTTGTTCGAACGCATCGTATTAAGCAAGGGAACGAAAAATGTAATGAGGCTTGCAACAAAAGGACGCATCGTTAAAAAAGAGATTGATCTTACCCCGGATCCTTATGTACTGGAGTTTCTCAATATTCCGGAGCATCATAATTATTCGGAAAAACACCTGGAACAAAAGATCATAGATAACCTGCAAAAGTTTATTCTTGAATTGGGCAAAGGGTTCACTTTTGTTGCGCGGCAATTTCGCATCACGCTTGACAATAAACATTATCGTGTAGATTTGGTTTTTTATCACCGTATTTTGAAATGTTTTATACTTATTGATTTAAAAATAAAACCCGTTGAGCATAATGATATAGGGCAAATGAATCTTTACCTCAATTATTTTGAAACAGAGCAAAATGGCCAAGGGGATAATCCGCCTATCGGAATTATTCTTTCAAGACATAAGAACGACATCACTGTAGAATATGCTATAAGAGGAATAACAAACAAAATTTTCGTTTCAAAATACCAGCTTCACTTACCTGATAAAGGAGTTTTAAAAAAGAAAGTGAAGGAGTTATTGGATAAAAGTCAGCAATAAATCGTTTTCAGCACGGATATATAATGATAGAATAACTAAACCAGAATCAATGGCAGGCAAGGGCCTTGTTGCCTCCTGGCAACGCACCCCGAGGCTTGCAGCAAATAGGCTCGGTTAAGACATCCCAGTTCAGTACAGTTCCGGAATCACGTATATTTAGCTTAGTTTTTATTATTCATCAAATACTTGCCGTAATGAAGAAATATCTTCCTCTCCTTCTATTCTTATTTATAAGTATTGCATGCGTCGCACAGGTCAAGGTACAATCATTGCTCGTCGAAAATCTTTCAGACCCGGTGGGTATAGATGTGGCTCAGCCGCGGTTCAGCTGGCAATTAACAGGTTCGAGACGAAACATAACTCAATCGGCGTATGAAATAAAAGTGCTGTCGGGTAAATCGTCTGTATGGAGCAGCGGAAAAGTGAATTCGGATCAGTCTGTACACGTTAAATACAACGGAACTGCTTTGCAAAGCGGAAAAAAGTACATGTGGCAGGTTCGTGTGTGGGACAACGTTGGGAAAGGTTCTGCATGGAGCACAGCATCATCTTTTCAGACAGCATTTTTTAATACAGGCGATTGGAAAGCAAAATGGATTGAAGCGGGTTTTGCTGAAGATCCGTCAAGACCAAGCCCTTATTTCCGGAAGAATTTTATGGCGGATAAAAAAGTCGTTTCGGCAACTGCGTATATTACTGCACACGGCATGTATGAAGCGCAGATAAATGGTAAAAGGGTTGGAGATGCGTATTTGACACCGGGCTGGACAAGTTATAACAAGCGGTTACAATACCAGGTTTACAATGTGACTGATTTGTTGCAACAAGGAGAAAATGTAGTAGGCGTAGTATTAGGAAGCGGTTGGTATAGAGGTAACCTTGCATGGGGTGGCAACAAAGACATTTACGGAAATAAACTTGGCTTGCTTTTCCAGCTGGATATCAGTTATAGTGATGGTTCATCTGAGTCTGTTATTTCAAATGAATCGTGGAAATCCTCGACAGGAAGTATTATCAGTTCTGAAATTTATCACGGAGAAACGATTGATGCCCGCAATGAGAAAAGCGGCTGGTCAACCAAATCATATAGTGACCAGGGCTGGAGTGGCGTGACTGTTGGGAATTATAATAATAATATTCTTATAGCGGAATACAATCAGCCGGTGCGTAAGCATGAGACATTTAAAGCCGTGCGTTTACTCACTACACCGAAAGGCGAAAAGGTTATTGATTTTGGGCAGAACGTTGTGGGATGGGTGATGGTTAAAGCAAATGGAAACGCGGGTGATAAAATAACGATTCATCATGCTGAGGTGCTGGATAAGGAAGGTAATTTTTACATAGATAATCTTCGCGCTGCGAAAGCAACAGGTACGTATATTCTGAAAGGCGGTGGAGTGGAAATTTTTGAACCGCACTTTACATTTTACGGTTTCCGCTATATAAAAATTGAAGGATATCCCGGCGAAATAAAACCAGAAAATTTTACAGCCGTCGCACTTTATTCCGATATGCCGTTGACCGGAACGTTTCACACATCAAACCCTTTATTGAATCAATTGCAGCATAATATTCAATGGGGACAGAATGGCAATTTTCTCGATGTGCCTACCGACTGCCCGCAACGTGATGAGCGCCTTGGCTGGACTGGCGATGCGCAGGTATTCTGCAGAACGGCAACGTATAACCGAAATGTGAATAATTTCTTTTCCAAATGGCTGAAAGACGTTGCTGCCGACCAGGAACCAAATGGCGGTGTTCCTTTCGTTGTTCCAAATGTACTTGGTCCGGGCGCTATTGCATCAGCCGGTTGGGCAGATGTTGCTACAATCATTCCCTGGAATATATATATGGCGTATGCAGATACACAGGTATTGTCAGACCAATATGCCAGCATGAAAGCATGGGTTGAGTATATGCGGTCGCATACCAGGAATGATCTTTGGAACACGGGTTTCCATTTCGGGGACTGGCTCTTTTACCGGCCGGATGACGACAATGATGGTCGTGCTGCCGTTACCGATAAATATTTAATAGCACAATGTTTTTATGCCCGCTCCACGCAATTGCTGATAAATGCAGCAACGGTTCTTGGAAAGACGGATGAAGTAAACCAGTATACTTCATTGCTTCAGAAAATTAAAGAAGCATTTTTGAAAGAATACATGACTGCAAATGGCAGGCTGGTGTCGGGTACGCAAACGGCATATGTCTTGTCTTTGAATTTTGATATGCTTCCGGAATCGCTGCGGCAGCAGGCAGCAGCACGATTGGCGAGGAACGTTGAAGATTACAATAATCATTTGACGACTGGTTTTCTTGGCACGCCTTATCTGTGTCATGTATTAACGAGATTCGGCTACGATAGTATTGCGTATAAGTTATTATTGCAGGATTCATATCCTTCATGGCTTTATCCTGTAAAAATGGGTGCCACCACTATCTGGGAAAGATGGGATGGCCAAAAACCGGATAGTACGTTCCAAACGCCGGGAATGAATTCATTCAATCATTATGCGTACGGCGCTATTGGGGATTGGATGTATCGTACGGTTGCGGGTCTCCGTGAGGCGGCGCCGGGATATAAAGAAATTATTGTACAGCCGCATATTGGTGGAGGTCTTACAGAGGCGAGTGCTGACCTTAATACATACTATGGTACAGCTACATCACATTGGAAATTAAATGAAGGAAAATTGAATCTGGATGTGGAGGTGCCTGCCAATACAAAAGCTACTATATATATTCCTGCAAAAAGCGCAGATGGGATTACAGAAAGTGGAAAGGCCTTGTCAGCGTCGTCCGATGTTAAAGTATCAGGAACTGAAAATGGGTATGTTATCGTGAACGTAGGTTCGGGTACTTATCATTTTGCCGAAAAGTAAAATGATTTACTGCGCCGGTGAGTTGCCCCTCATTATACGGGATACTGTATCAAATCTATGGATCATTGACGTACCTTTCCGAACGAAATATCAATACAATGAAACACATAACTTATCTGTTGTTACTTGGCCTGGTATTCTCATCATGTAACAATAGTACACAAACGTCAGATAATACAATCAAAGCAGACTCAACCGCCACAAGTTCAGTTGATCCCGCGAAAGACTGGAAGTTCGGCGTTGCTTTATGGACTTTTCATACGTTCAATTTTCCGCAGTCGTTGGATAAAGCCGACAGTGCAGGTTTAAAATACATCGAGCCAAATACATTTCATAAAGCAGGTCCTGAACTAAAGGACTCGGTAATTCTTCAACTCTCGCCGTCGGGAATAGAAAAGCTGAAATCAATGATTGCAAATAAAGGATTGATCTGTGAATCCATCTATATTGTTGGTGATTCTACAATCGGTTCCTGGAAAAAGCAATTTGACATCGCAAAAGCATTGGGGGTAAAATTTGTCACAACTGAACCACCGCTGAAAATGTGGGATAGCATTGACAGCCTCGCCGGCGCTTATGGCGTTAAAGTCGCGATACATGAACATTGGAAAGGTGTAAGTCATTATTGGAACCCTGACACTGTTTTAGCAGCGATCAAAGGTCATCCGAATTTCGGTGCCTGTGCTGATCTTGGTCACTGGCCGAAAAGTGGTATTGATCCTGTTGAAGCTATAAAAAAATTAAGCGGTCATATTATCAGTTTACATTTTAAAGATATTGCTGCATTTAATGACCCTAAATTGTTAGACGTACCTGCAGGTACGGGCGTTGTCAATTTTCCTGCTGTGCTCGCCGAATTGAAAAAGCAAAATTTCGGTGGTCATATCTACATTGAAAGAGATGCGGAAGATCAGCCAAGTAATCTTCCATCGGTTATCCGGGAAGTGAAATATTATAATGAACAGGTAAGCAAACTGAAATAATACTATCCATAACAATAATTCAATTCGCCTGCGGCCGGGACAACCTGTCAAATAACGGATACGATCAAAGTTAATCCGGTTAAGATCAGGTATTTGGTCATTTGCGGCTGGTTACCCGGTTCAATTATTCAAAAAAATACGGACAACTTTGTTAGTTGATGAAAATCTCTTTTATCATGACAGACCATCACTGTTTCCGGCGCGGGTCTGTATATTTTTACGATTCACATTATTTGCCGTAAGAAAACAATAATACATGCAGGTCATACTCGGAATTATATTTCATTTTATCGGCGGTTTTGCATCGGGCAGTTTTTATATTCCTTATAAAAAGGTAAGGGGCTGGCATTGGGAAAGCTTTTGGATCGTAGGAGGTTTATTTTCCTGGTTAATTGTGCCACCTTTGGCTGCCTGGCTTACCATTCCGGGTTTTGCAGATATCATTCGCGGAACTGGAATATCTACACTCGGCGTCACTTATCTTTTTGGATTGTTGTGGGGCATTGGCGGATTGACTTATGGGTTGGGCGTTCGCTATCTTGGGGTATCATTAGGAAGTAGCATCATCCTTGGTTTATGTATGGTATTTGGCGCGTTAATACCTTCTATCTATTATGATTTTTCTCCGGTAGCCGGCAAAGATACTTTCAGCATGATGATCGGTTCCAAATGGGGATTAACTGTACTTGCCGGATTGCTGGTGTGTGTAATTGGAATTATCATTTGCGGCAAAGCGGGAATGATGAAAGAAAAACAATTGAACGTTGCCGCGACCGATCCGCATGGCAGCGTTGCAAAAGCCGAATACAAATTTGGACTGGGTATGTTCGTATCTATTGTATCGGGAGTACTCAGCGCCTGTTTCAATTTTGGATTGGAAGCTGGTCAGTCAATGGCGGCAGTCGCGAATGATGCATGGAAGGCAGCTAACCCCGGGCAGGGAGAATTTTTATACCGCAATAATGTTATCTATGTTGTTTTATTGTGGGGCGGTCTTACTACCAATTTTATCTGGTGTATGATATTGAATGCCCGTAACAAATCTTTTGGTGATTATAGCAATAAGAAAACGCCGTTGTTTTCTAATTACCTTTTTTCAGCATTGGCCGGCACTACGTGGTTTCTCCAGTTTTTCTTCTACGGAATGGGAGAAAGCAAGTTGGGTAATGGCCCCAGTTCATGGATACTTCACATGGCGTTCATTATACTGGTAGCGAATATGTGGGGGCTCGTATTAAAAGAATGGAAAGGAGTAAACAAATCAACAATTACAATTATTATTATAGGTATTATCACCATCATGCTTTCTGTGTTACTAGTGGGCCGTGGTAACAGGCTGCATGAAAAATCAAAACAAGAAAAAATCACAGCATATGTCAGTGGCGATAAAAAAATTCAGACATGTAAGCTACTTATGGGATGAACAGAAAGCAGCTGAACTTACCGGAGACGAAGTCGCATTATTAGTGTATCGTTCTAATTTATTGGGCGCCGATCTGCGGTTGACAAACTACGGAGGTGGTAATACATCGTGCAAAGCGATGGCTAAAGATCCGCTGACGGGTAAGCAGGTGGAAGTGATGTGGGTGAAAGGAAGCGGCGGCGATCTTGGTACTATGAAACGCAGTGGCCTTGCTGCATTGTATGTTGATCGGTTAAGATCATTAACAAATGTATACCGCGGTATTGAGCATGAAGATGAAATGGTGGAGTTATTCAATCATTGTATTTATGACCTGTCGTCAAAAGCACCATCGATAGATACACCTTTGCATGGCTTTCTTCCTTTCAAACATATTGATCACCTGCATCCGGATGCAGCTATTGCGATTGCCGCTGCAAAAGATGGAAAAAAAATCACGCAGGAATTATTCAACGGAACAATTGGCTGGGTGGAATGGCAACGGCCGGGTTTTGATTTAGGATTAAAATTAAAAGCTTGCCTCGATGAAAACCCTGGCATACGGGGTATAATGCTCGGATCGCATGGGTTATTTACATGGGGTGATACAGCATATGAGAGTTATATCAATACACTGGAAGTAATTGAACGCTGCGCGCAATACCTTGAGGATAATTATGGAAAGAAAAGGCCGGTATTTGGCGGCACCAAGATAAAATCATTATCAAAAGAAGAGCGTTTAAAGCAGGCCTCAACGTTGGCTCCTGTACTGAGAGGCTTCTGCTCCAGCAGCGATATTTCAAAGAACCTGTCGCAAGGGGGCAGGGGTGCCGGAATGATCGGTCACTTTACTGATGATGATCGTGTACTTGAATATATAAATTCGAATGATCTTGACCGTTTGGCGCCGATGGGAACGAGTTGCCCTGATCATTTTTTGCGTACGAAGATTTCTCCGTTAGTATTGAATCTTACACCTGGCGAGGATTTAAACGATACGAACATTATCAAAGAAAAAATTGCACCGCTATTCGATGCATACAGGAAGATGTATACAGAATATTATAATAACTGTAAACATGCCAATAGTCCCGCCATACGCGATGCAAATCCTGTCATTATTTTATACCCCGGAGTCGGTTTGTTTTCTTTTGCAAAAGATAAACAAACAGCACGGGTAGCTGCGGAGTTTTACATCAATGCTATCAATGTAATGAAAGGTGCGGAAGCGGTAAGTGAGTATACGTCATTGCCCAGGCAGGAGGCTTTTAATATCGAGTATTGGTTATTGGAAGAAGCAAAATTGCAGCGCATGCCAAAGCCAAAAGCATTGAGCGGGCGAATCGCATTGATTACGGGAAGCGCAGGCGGAATTGGTAAGGCCATTGCAAAAAAATTTGCTGAAGAAGGTGCATGCGTTGTGATCAATGATATTAATGAAGAACGACTGAATGGGGCAATTGCCGAATTTCAAAAACAATATGGCCGTGACGCGGCATCATCCGTTGTATTGGATGTTACCAATATAAAAACGATCGAAAAAGCCTTTACCGCGGCAGTACTTGCATTTGGCGGCGTTGATATTATTATAAACAATGCAGGTATCAGCATTTCGAAGGCGATTGCAGATCATACTATTGAAGATTGGGATAAACTCTATGATATATTGGTGAAGGGACAGTTTGTTGTATCGAAAATTGGTATAGAAATCATCCGCAAACAGAATTTCGGTGGAGACATTATTAATATAGTTTCCAAAAATTCTGTGGTTGCCGGTCCGAACAATTCCGGTTATGGTTCGGCGAAAGCAGCGCAGGCGCATCTCTCCCGGTTACTCGCAGCCGAATTGGGTGCAGACAAGATAAGGGTAAACATAGTAAACCCCGATGCCGTAATAGCTGACAGTAACATTTGGGCAGGTGGCTGGGCAGAAGGGCGGGCTAAGGCTTATGGTATAAAAGTGGAAGAGTTGCCGGCCTATTATGCAAAAAGAACTTTGCTGAATGAAACGATACTGCCGGAAGACATTGCGAATGCCTGTTTTGTTTTTGTGGGTGGATTGTTGAACAAGTCAACGGGCAATGCATTGAATGTTGATGGGGGAGTAGCGGCGGCTTTTTTGAGATAGACAAAACGTAGATTTGACAGATTATAGTGGTTAATGGAAAAAATGATATGCGCCCGGCTTTTTCACCACTATTCAGCTTTTCTTGCTGCTTGTCCCGCTTATTGCGGGTTCGCACTCTTCAGGTTTCTGTTCTCTATTCAGCATAAGGACAGTTTTCTTACAACATTGGTTTTTCAAAAATGATGAGCAAAGAAAGTACGGGCACCTATTCTTAAATCAGGTAAAAGGAGTCGGATATGCATCGGGTCGCATTCAAAATGAAACTCTTCAAAGGCAAAGAGGCAGAATATGAAAAACGCCATAATGAACTATGGCCCGAATTAAAATTGCTTCTCCAACAGGCGGGTATTAAAGACTATTCGATTTTTTTGGATGCTGAAACAGATATTCTTTTCGGCTATCTTACAATTGATGATGCAGTAAAGCTGGATGAATTACCGAAAGAGCCGGTGATGAAAAAATGGTGGGCCCATATGAAAGATATTATGGAGACAAATGAAGATAATTCGCCGGTTAATATTCCGTTAAAGGAAGTTTTCTACCTGCATTGATGTGCTTATTGGCAGGTATGCAAATCGTGGCGAACCAATTAGCAAGAAAGGAATAAATTCATGAAAGGTATTTTGAACCATACAAGACATATCAGAGATACAAGAAGTGCTGACAGTAAAATATGACTTTGCAATGCCTTAAATTTCTTGTCTGGTTAAATAAATCGCTGTTTATAAATCATCTTACAATAGTTTGAACTATTTTTTCAAATCATTATTATAAAACCCGGTTATGAAGATCGAAAAGTACAGGATAGAAGAACACAATCATTCCCTGATCAAAGATCATCAGCGTCGTTTGGATTTTTTATCCGGAGAGATCAACGATAGTAATGCCATTGTTCAAAAGCTTGTGGAGTTCCAGGTAGCCATTCCATCATGGGCATTGGGTACAGGCGGTACACGGTTTGGCCGGTTTGGCGGTGGTGGTGAACCGCGTAACCTGGAAGAAAAAATTGAAGACATAGGTTTGTTACATTCGTTGAATAAATCAAGCGGTGCAATTTCATTGCATATTCCGTGGGATATTCCGGAAAACGCTTCACATATCAAAGCGCTGGCCGCGCAGCATCAACTCCGATTCGATGCAATGAACTCCAATACGTTCCAGGACCAGCCGGGACAAAAACTGAGTTATAAATACGGGTCAATGCAGCACGTTGATAAAGCAGTAAGAAAGCAGGCAGTTGATCACAATATTGAAGTAATAAAATACGGTATTGAATTAGGATCTGAGTCGTTGACGGTTTGGTTAAGTGACGGCAGTTGCTTTCCCGGTCAGTTGAATTTCAGAAAGGCATTTCAGAACACATTGGAAAGTTTACAGCAAGTCTATGCTGCATTGCCGGAACAATGGAAAATGTTTGTTGAGTACAAAGCCTATGAACCCAACTTTTATTCAATGGCAGTAGGCGATTGGGGGCAATCATTATTATATGTCACAAAGCTTGGAAAAAAGGCGTACACATTAGTTGATCTTGGGCATCATTTACCCAATGCAAATATTGAACAGATCGTTGCCTTGTTACTGATGGAAGGCAAACTGGGAGGCTTTCATTTTAATGATAGTAAATACGGTGACGATGATTTGACTGTTGGCAGTATAAAACCATACCAGCTCTTCCTGATTTTTAATGAACTGGTAGAAGGCATGGACGCAAAAGGAATGAATCACGCTACCGATCTTGGATGGATGATCGATGCTTCGCACAATGTAAAAGATCCGCTCGAAGATCTGTTGCAATCCGTAGAAGCAATCATGATCACCTATGCGCAGGCGTTGTTGGTTGACAGGAAAAAATTAACTGAAGCTCAAAATAATAATGATACAGTGTCTGCGCAGGAAATTTTACAACAGGTATTTCGTACTGATGTACGATCCTTGGTAGCAGAAGCAAGATTAAAAAGCGGTGGTGCTTTGCAACCTTTGTCCTTATTTCGTGATGAGAAAGTCAGAGAAGGGTTAATAAAAGAACGTGGATTAAAAACAATTGCGACCGGCTTGTAATTTCGATGCCTGTATATGAATTGCCGGCATGCCGGAAATAATCGTCAAAAGTCAACTTAAAAACTTTGTGTTCGTTGCGTCTTTGCGGGAAATATTTTATTAATGAATAAATCTTCCGTCATATTAATCTTCGACGTCGGAAAGACAAACAAGAAAATTTTATTGTTCAATGAGCAATACCGGATTGTTCATGAAGAAAACAAACAGTTTGAAGAAATAAAGGACGAAGATGGATTTCCTTGTGAAGATGTGCAGCTGTTGACAAAATGGATCAAAGATTCATTTGCAGGATTATCAGCCGATACACGCTTTGCTGTTAAGGCTGTAAACTTCTCTGCTTATGGAGCAAGCTTTGTTTATTTAAATAAGCAGCATGAAGTCTTTCTTCCTTTATACAATTATCTCAAACCTTATTCGGCTGCTTTGCAAAGCGGCTTTTTTCAAAAGTATGGAGGGGAAAACAACGTTTCAAGACAAACTGCCTCCCCGGTGCTGGGTAATTTAAATTCGGGACTGCAGCTTTACCGGTTAAAATTCGAAAAGCCGGATTCTTTTTCGGATATAAAATACGCATTGCACTTACCTCAATACCTCAGTTACCTGCTTTCTTCGAATGCGATTTCTGATATTACCAGTATTGGTTGTCACACCATGTTGTGGGATTTTGAAAAACATGATTATCATTTGTGGGTAAACAAGGAAGCTGTAACGGAGAAGCTGCCGCCAATAAGAAGCGCTGAATCAATTGCCGGCCGGAGCTATAACGATCTTCCGGTAGGCACAGGTTTACATGATAGTTCCGCCGCATTGATACCTTACCTCGCGTCGTTTCATGAACCATTTATTTTATTATCAACAGGTACATGGTGTATTAGTTTGAATCCATTTAATCATACGCCCTTAACGGAAGATGAATTGCAACAGGATTGTTTGTGTTATATTTCCTATAAAGGAAGCCCGGTTAAAGCATCCCGTCTATTCGCGGGCTATGAACATGAGCAGCAGGCAAAACGTTTAGCAACTCATTTTGTAAAAGCGAATGAATTTTATACCACGGTGGAATTCAGCCTGGACATAGTTGATAATATAGATCGTAAGTATGGGCGCCACAATGAAAAAGGTCAATTGCCCGGGCAATCTGTCTTTGAAAAAAGAACACTGGCAGATTTTAAAACTTATGAGGAAGCTTATCACCAACTCATTTCAGATATTATACATCAACAGGTAAAGTCAACAGGACTCGTATTGAAAGGAACCGATGTAAAACGCATTTTTGTTGATGGCGGATTTAGTAAAAACCAGGTGTACATGCATCTGCTCGCAGAAGCATTTCCAAATATAGAAATATATGCGGCTTCGGTACCACAGGCTTCTGCAATCGGTGCAGCCATGGCCATACATGCGTATTGGAACACGCAGCCGCTTCCTTCCGATATTATCGAATTGAAATTGTTTTCTGCGCAGAAAAATACCGTGCAATAGTTTTTCCCGCAATGAGCTGTGAAAAAAATCAGCCTTAAACTTTGAATCCTTCAATGGGCTCACTGATCGATACACTGGGACCTGAAAACCATTTTGCTCCCTGTGCGGTCATATAGGCACAATCTTCCAGTCGCACGCCAAATTCTCCATAAATGGAAATATTGGGTTCTATACTGAAACACATTCCTGCCTGTAGCGGTAATTTATTTCCTTTCACCATATTTCCCCATTCGTGTCCATCCATACCAATACCATGTCCTGTACGATGGGGTAATCCGGGAATTTTGTAATCCGGGCCAAAACCTGCATCGACAATTACTTTTCTTGCAGCAAAATCGACATTTTCGCATGGGCTTCCCAGTTGTGCCGCGGCAAAACCGGCGGCCTGTGCTTTCTTTTCCAGATCCCATATTTCACGCTGACGCTTGGTGGGTTCAGCGCCGAATACGATTGTCCGGCTGATATCAGAAGCGTAACCTTCCACTTCGCAACCGCCGTCCATTAACACGATGTCACCTTTCTTTAATCGTTGTGGTTCTATACTTCCATGCGGGTAAGCCGACGCTTCACCAAAATTGACACTGATACCACCTGGCGCGCCAAGCTTTTCATGTGCTTCCGCAGTAATGGCGGAAAAATCAGCAGGCGACATGCCTTCCTCCAATAATGAAATACCCACTTTATATGCGGCTATTGTGATGTCCGATGCCTTTTGCATCAATGCCAGTTCTGCAGCTGATTTGATTAAGCGGCAGGGCATTGTCACTGCATCTCCGTTTACATAATTAAGATGTGATGCTTCCTTTCGCACGCCGTCGAAAATGAAGAAACGAAGACGCTCTTCCATGCCGATATTGCCACTCTTAATACCAAAGTCTTTAAGTATGCCGGCAACTTGTTTGTAAGGGCTTTCATGTTCTTCCCACGTACGCACCTCTTTCCCGATTTTGATGAGTTGCCGGAGCCGCTCTGCCTCAAACGCCGGGCTTACATATTTTACTTCACCTCTTGCAGGTATAACGGCAACCATTGTGCGCTCACTTGGCCACCAGCTGATACCGGTAAAATATTTCAATGAAGTGCCACTATCCAAAATCAACGCTTCGATTTTATTTTCGACCATCAATCGTTGAACTTTCTCTATACGGGCTTCCCTTTCCTGAAGCGAAATCGGGACTACGCCGCTTGTCATTGGCGAAAGGCTACTTATAATTGAATTTTTTGCGGCTGAAGAAGACGTGAAAGATGATAAACCGTATATCATCGCTGTACCTGCGGCTGCATTGCCGGCAGTAAGACGTAAAAAATCTCTTCTCTTTAAGCTCATGTGATTGTGTTTAGTTTTGGTAAATGAGTCGGAAGCGATAAAGTTAGTGATGCTTTGGTAAAAAGCGCTTGCTTGTATTAACTCATTTTTATTTTTTATTAACCAGGCTGGATTGCTGCTATTGAGCTACTGTTGCGTCGCACTCTTGTACCGTAGCAATTCTATTCAGCAAATTTCGATGGCCCTCAGCATTCCATTTAATCTATGAGCATCGCGATTGGAGACAAATAAATATCTATTCAAAGGTGAGACCTGTATAAAATGTTCCACATTGATATACCGATGGCTATCGGGACACAATTCACTAATTACCACGGCATCGAAAATGTCTTGACAAACGTAAAGCATTTCATCGCCTCAATAACGCCTTCTTTGATACCCAGGCCTGAATCTTTGATGCCACCAAACGGAGAGCTTTCGATACGATAGCCCGGTACCTCGTTGATATTTACAGTACCCACTTTCAGTTCTTTTATAAAGCGGATCGCATGTTCCATATTGTTAGTAACAACACCAGATGATAAGCCGTAGGCGGTTGAGTTTGACAACGCGATGGCATCATCAATATCTTTAAATGTAAGTATCGGTGCCAACGGACCAAAAGATTCGTATACCACCATGTCCGCGTTGCGGGGAACATCAATGATCACGGTTGGTTCCAGTAATGCCCCGTTCCGGTTACCGCCAAGTACTACATTGGCTCCTTGCTCCACTGCTTTTTTTACAACACTTTCAAGATAAATAGCAGAGGCTTCATCGATCACCGTTCCGACTTTTGTATCCGGATCTGCGGGATCACCACAAGTATATTCCTTTGCTTTTTCTATAAACTTTTTTACAAATGCATCTTTTATTTTTTCATGTACCAGTATTCTCTTCACCGCTGTACAGCGCTGCCCGCTGTTACGGAAAGAACCTTCAGCAGCAAGAAAAACGGCTTTATCCAGGTCGGCATCGTCCATTATTATTACCGGGTCATTACCACCCAGCTCAAGAATGACCTTTTTATACCCGGCTGTTGCGGCGATCTTTTTTCCTACCCCGACACTACCGGTGAAGGAAACGATTTCAACCCGCGGATCCTTGATCAGGGGTTCTGCAATTTCGGTTGTGGGTCCCAGTAAGACGCTTAGCATGTAATGCGGTAAGCCCGCTTCATAAAGCAACTCGGTAAATTTAATGGCCGTAAGCGGCGTTTTCTCTGATGGTTTCAGAATTACGGGTGTACCAACGGCTATTGCAGGAGCTATTTTATGTGCAACCTGGTTAAGCGGGTGATTAAAAGGCGTTATACAAACGCCGAGCGACAACGGTTCGCGAAGCGTAAATATTTTCCTGGCCTTACCTTGCGGCGATATATCGCAGGAAAATATCTGGCCATCATCTTTAAGACTTTCGATAGCGGCAAATAGAAGCACATCATGTGCCCGACCTGTTTCATAACGCGCCTCACGGATAGCAAGCCCCGACTCAGCACTGATAACCTGCGCAAACTCTTCCTTTCTTTCAAGTAAAAGATGTCTTGTTTTTTCCAGGATATTATAGCGATCATAGCGATTGAGTTTCTGGCCACCTTTCAGGGCCTCCTCTATTGCCTGGTTTGCATGCCCGGCGTTCGCCAGCGTAACCGTACCTACCAATCTTCGGTCGTAAGGACTCCGTACCTCGAGTAATTTGTCGGAATGTACAGGCTTGCCTGCTATATAACTTGTAAGGCTAAGCGCAGTTGCTTTGCTTGCCGCTTTATTTTTTACGGGAGCTGTTGAGTCGTTCATACATGTATGTTCATTCCGGAATTTTTGCTGTCCGCTTATTCATTCAGGCAATCGTTCCGTTTATTGTAAAATCGAAAATGTCAAAGTTGCGCGGATCACCCGCTGCTTTTATTTTATACTCCTCGCTTAAAGGATGAGAAATAAGCATTGGTACCATTTCTTCGTAGCGGCCGCCGTGCGAACGTAATGTACCATCCAATGCAGAAAGATCGTGGTATTTTGGACGACGACCTACGACAACATCGCGTGCCGAGAGTACAACAAGATCGCCGGTGCGGTCTTCGGGTTGCTCAAGCAGTCGCACGGCCGTAGCCTTGTCGTGCACTTCCGTTATTCCCGGTTGTACAGCGAGCCAGTTTTTTACTTCGCTAATTTTTGATTTGTCTTCCAGGTGCACAACAACATAAGAGCCGAGTGCACCATGATGCTTTACATAGGGGTCGGTAATGGGACAGATAACGCGGAAGCCGTTATGACCGAATTTATTCTCGAGCATATCCTCTACAAATAACACATTCGGTGAACCATCCGATTTGATCTTTGCATTCATGCCATGGTCGGCAGTTGCCCCGATAATTGAACCCAATGATAAGAGATTGCCCAGCTCTTTATCAATCGCTTCATAAAATGCAAGAGATTCTTCCGTTTCGGGCGCATACGTATGCTGCATATAATCGGTAAGAGAAAGATATAAGAAATCAGCTAAACCTTTTTCAATTAAGGCTACACCTGCCCGTAATACAAATAAACTGGCATCGGCGCTGTATATCGCCGGAGTTTTATGGCCGATCACTTCTTCTGCATTATCAATCCCATGCGTTTCTTTTTTTGCCTGGTTGGCTTTTTCTGCCGAAAATGCAATACCCTTCATTTTATACGAAAGAATATCACGCAATTTTTCCTTCGCAGTTACTACTCCCAGTTTCCTTCCTGCATTTGCAGCTGCGGCCAATATCGTTTCAGCCCGCAGGTATTCCGCAGAGTTCATCATTACTTCCTGGTCCTTTGCGGCATCATAAAAGAAATTACCGCTGATACCATGAACAGCCGGTGATACGCCGGTAACAATCGATGAATTATTTACGTTTGTAAAAGAAGGTAATGCGCCCCGTACCATGCCCCGGTAACCATGAATCACCATTTTTTTCAAATTAGGCATGCGGTCGCGGCCCATGGTGGCATCGATGTATTCATCTGCCGAACCATCCAGGCAAATGACAACGATTGGTTTGGCAGGGGGAGTATATGTTTTTTTATTTACAACGAAAGATTGGGTGGAAAGTGAAGCCATTAATAAGTGTTTACAAATACTAAATAAATAATTAGTAAATGTAAACATATTTCATAAACCGCACGGCGGGTGGGTATGATTTTTAGATTAAATTTTCGGATTGGGGACGAAGCCGGTATGTCGACAGAAAATTGTTAATTGATCAAATCATTTTCAATTGCATACCTCATCAGCATGACGGTATTTTTTACATTTAGTTTGCTGTATAAATTCTTACGATGACTGTCTACAGTATCGATACTGATAAACAGTTTTTCCGCTATTTGCATGTTGGTAAGTCCTTCTGTTATCAAGCCAAGCACCTCTTTCTCCCGTTTTGTCAGAACAGGTTGCTGATGAGTTTTCGTACTGTTTGATTTCAATGCACTGGCAGCTTCAAAGCTCAGGTAGGTTTTGCCTCTCGATACATCATGCAGTGCCTGGATTATTTCCTGTCTGCCCGAATTTTTCAGCAGGTAACCGCTGGCACCACTTTCCATCATCTTGTTGATATAAATGCCCTGGTTGAATGTGCTTAATGCCAGTACCATGATACCGGGATAATTTTTCTTTATCGTTTTGCACAGATCAATTCCGCTCATATCCGGCAGGCTGATGTCCATTAAAATAACATCTGCGCTGCGGTTGCGGAAAAAGCTTAAACAACCTTCGCCGGTATCGGTATTACCAATCACATCAAATTCTTTTTCATTCTGCAACAAAGAGCGTATACCCTCGACAACAACAGAATGATCTTCTACAATAAAAACTTTTATCATGGTTTATGCAATTAATTCAACATTGACAGATGTTCCTTTTCCGGGTTGCGAATTAATATCAAGTGTGCCTTTAAAATAATTTACGCGATACATGATATTACTCAAACCGGCACCTTTTTTCAGAGCCGGATCATTGATGTCAAAACCTTTGCCATCATCTTCTACAGTAATGCCTGCCTTAACATGGTTTTTGGTGAACTGTACAATAATTTGTTTCGCCTCTGCATGTTTCAAGGCATTATTTACAAGTTCCTGTACGATGCGGTAAATAGTAATATCAGCCTGTGACGATAACTGCCTGTCCTCTCCCAATTGCTGGTAAATTACATCTATTCCTGTAGACGTTTCGATATAGCAACAAAACTCTTTCAACGCTTCATCCAGGCCAAATTTTACCAACACCTCAGGCATCAGGTTATGAGCCACTTTTCTCAATTCCGATATCGTCTTATCGAGCATCGCAATTGACCGCTCAAAACTATGTTGGTTTTCAGGCGAGAGAACTATGTTTTCTTTCATGTTATTGAAAGACAATTTTACACCGGACAACATTCCTCCCAGGCCATCATGCAGGTCTTTTGCTATTCTGCTTCTTTCTTCTTCCTGTCCTTTCAGCATCGCCTCGGCAGTAAGCAGTTTTTTATCTTTTTCGAGTTCGCTTATTTTTTGTTTCTGAATTTCCTGTTTCTGTAAAGTTATCTTCTGTTCATTCTTCACTGTCCTGTAAGCGAGGTACACAAAAATTAAAAGCCCGATGATAGTGGATATAAAAACCTTATTCAACGTTGAATTCTTTGCAATAGATACAGCTTGTATTTCCTTTTCATCTTTTAAACGAAGAATTTCTTTTTGTTTTTTTCCTGTTTCATAGATTGCCGCCAGGGTATTAGCCTGCTTGATATTTGTTTCGGAAAGAACGCTGTCTTTAATGTCTGTCGCCTTCTCTAACAGTTCATAGGCTTTACTATTATTTCCCGTACGGTGATAATACTCCGAAAGGTTCATCAACGCATCTACCTTCGATCTTTTTGAATTTATCTCTTCAGACAGGGCAAGATTTTCTTCGGCGTATTTTTTTGCTAATTGTATTTTTCCAAGTTTCAATGATGTGCTCGATAAATAATAAAGGGCTGCTACCACATTCACATCGTGCCCGGCAATCGTTGCGTATTCATAAGCCTGCTGATAGTAGGCGAAGGATGAATCGTATTGTTTCAACAGGTAGCTTATTCGGCCACGATCTGCATAATACCCAAAGTTGATCATCGTTTCATCTTTGTCGGGCATAAAAGGTTTCATTTTATCGAGGTAGACCCTGGCCAGTTGCAGTTCGTTTTTTTGAATATAGATATCAACCAGCGACAGGTACGCCTCCGCCTGGTATGTTTTCGGAAAGCTTTTTTCAGTCAATGAAACATTTTTTGCAGCATAAAATGCAGCCTGGTCAAGGTTGTTCAGCCTGATATAAATATTGGTCATGTCACTATAAAGAAACACAGTTACTTTGCCGATATCATAATCAAAATATTTAAGTGCTTCAAAGAAAAATGGCAATGCTTCATAATAATCTTCCTGTTCATAGTATATCATTCCTTTCCACCGGTAGGCCTGAGCCCGCAGCTCACGAAGCGTGCTGTCCTTAGCGTCATTACTTATATCAATTATCGAATCATAGTAGGCTTGTGCAACCGGAATATTTCCCGCCGTGCGGTTAAGATGACCATTGAACAGATAACATTCTGCTAAGCCCTTTTTATATTTCAATCGCTTGCTCGCCACCATCGCCTCATCGCAATATGGTCTTACCTGTTGCTGTTGTTTTGAGAAAATAGCAGTTGTAAAAACCCGGATCAGCGCATTCACCCTCGCAGTGTCGGGTTTGTTGTAATTTTTCAACGCTGCAATGGCTTTTTCTTTTCGCTGTTCAAAACTGCTGAACATATCCTGTCCATTGATCGATTGAATCAAAAGACAAAAAGCAATACAAAAAATTGCAGTTTTTGACGGGCGATACATACGTTTAAAAAATTTCGCAGACTAAAATATTCTTTTAGTTCTCACGGGGCATCATTTCACTAAAAAAATCACCTTTTTACGGTAGACATACCTTTTTTCACAGAGAGGAACTTTGCCACGCAAAAATACTTACTATTAAACCTTTTTTATGTATGCAAACGAAACAAGTGCCGGCGAAACCACTAAGTCTATGATTATTATTTACAACGAAAAACAAAAAATACGCGAGCGGCCCGTACAAAGGATAAAAAAATTGTTGCGAAAAACAAAAGAAATTCTTCCAATCTACTGGTACGATCACCTATTGGATGAATTTGAAATCGATCTTACAGAATTTAAATAGATCAACCCCGTAATTCACCTTTTTGCGTGATAAAAGTCAACGTATCATTTTTCAAATTTGTGTATCGAAAACATTAACCATTAAACCTTTCTTTTAACATCACTGACCTGGATAAATTTCCCATTACATCAGAATATAACGGTAGATCAAAGCAACTTTTTATATGAAAAGAGTCATTTACGTATTTGCGTTACTTATTATTTGCGAAACCTGTTTTTCACAGAATAAATTACAGGACGGCGTATATCTTGTTGATCGTTCTGCAGCAAATAGTATTGCACCTGGAAAGACCAATAAGGCAATTGTCAAATTCAATCCTTTCTTTTTTGAAGGCGATCCTGATACATACAAGCCGCTTGTCGTATTCACAGATGATTTTGTTCCTTTTAAACTTGCTGCTGCACCCGTTATACAACATCAAAATGGCAGCGAGGGCCAGGTACTTGTTCGGTTAACCGATAGTGCTGCTCAAAAGCTGGGTGAGTTCACTGCAAAAAACAGGATGAGCGAGGTTGTAGTTGTTATAGATAACCAGGCAATTGCGGTTTATAAAGTATTTGATCCTGTATCCAGCGCACTTATAAAGATCACCAGGTGCACAGGGTCTGCGTGCAGTCTCATTTCACGTCAATTAAAAAATTCATTAAAGATCTGATGCAAGCTGCCCCGGCAGGCTGTTTTATGAATAAGATCTGTCAATATTTAATTGTTACTACGCTGGTCTTTAGCATCGCAGGGATTTCTTTTGGCCAGGCAGTTTTATCAGGAAAGATAAAAGACCAGGAACAAAATTTATCATCTGTCAGTGTAGAGCTTCTCGCCGATGATTCTGTGTCAATGAAAACCACCATTTCAGGTAATGATGGCGAATTTGCTTTTAACAATATCACGCCGGGTTTTTATCGTATTACCTGTTCGGCAGTTGGTCATTCCAAATTTCTTTCAAAACAGATTAAGATAGATACCGGCAAAACGATTTTACCGGATATACTACTTGAAAAAGAAGCTGCAGGGTTGAAAGAAGTAATTGTGAAAGCGAAGAAACCATTGTACGAACAGCAGCCGGACAGGCTGGTGATAAATGTCCAGGGCAGTATCAATTCATCGGGTAATACCGTCCTGGAAATTCTTCAAAAATCACCCGGCATTTCAGTTGACAAGCAAAGCAACAATATCAGTATGAACGGGAAATCGGGTGCAAGAGTAATGATGAACGGAAAGCTTATGCAGGTGCCGATGGACGTTGTGGTACAAATGCTCGAAGGCATGAGTTCATCAAACGTGGAAAGGATTGAATTGATCACAAATCCCCCGTCAAAATATGATGCGGAAGGAAACGCCGGTATTATTCATATCGTGATGAAAGAAAATACAGGCGCCGGAACCAATGGAACGCTTGGATTGATATACGGCTATCATTGGGCAGAAACACCCGGTGCAAATTTTACCATTAATCATCGCGGCAAAAGATTAGCCTGCTTTGTTGATTATTCTTTTTTGCGAAATCATAATCTGCATACGCAGGAAATGAACAGGAGAACAATTAACAACAATTTCGTTCAGATACTGGATGATTATAGTCACCGCGAAAATGTGACCACACAGCAAAACCTGAATGCCGGCATCGAGTGGCGGTTTTCTGATAATACATTGATGAATGCTTCGTTTACAGCCTACAGGCGCGACTGGAACCTGGATGCCGTAACGAATGACATTAATCGTGCGGCGGCAGACTCGACGATAAATACGACGAGTAAGGTTCACGAATCCAATATCTGGCAAAGTGCTACAGCCGGGATAGGGTTACAAACCAAAATCAATTCAAAGAGCGAAGCAACATTCAACTTTGATTATCTATACTATAACAATGACAATCCTTCCAGCTACGATAATAAGATCAATTATGAGCAGCAGAATAAAAACGCCTTCTCAAAGATTGATTTAAGCAAATCAACGCCGATAAAATTTTTTGTGGCCAAGGCAGATTATATCTATAATCTTTCTTCGTCGCTCACCTGGGAAGCCGGTGCTAAAGGAGTAACATCCAATCTTGACAATAAAGTTTTGGTGAGGCGATTTGAAAACAATGTATGGAGCAACGATTCTGCCTTTACCTCTTCTTCTGCATTAAACGAAAAATTGGCGGCCGTATATACTTCTGTTAAATGGCAGGCAGGAAAGCAATTACTGATCAATGCCGGGTTAAGATATGAATATACGCACACATCAATTGGTACACCCGATCAAAAAAATCTTATTGACCGGAAGTATGGTTACCTCTTCCCAAGCTTCCTTATAAAAAGAGATTTGAGTAAGAACCAGGATATTGAATTTTCTTATTCAAGAAGAATAACAAGGCCTACTTACAACGACATCGCGCCCTTCGTATTCTTTTGGGGACCCAATGCATTTTCCTCGGGCAACACTTCATTGTTTCCCGCGTTATCCGATGCGGTCAAGCTCGGATATCACCTGCGGCAATGGATAGTTTCAATGCAATTGACTCACTCAAAAAATGAAATCTGTTTTCTTCAACCTGAAGCAGATAAGCAGACGGGCAATCTCATTTACCGTTCACAAAACCTCCGGTATTTGAATACAATCGGTATCACGAATACATTGTCACTCTCAATAACCCATTGGTGGGAACTACAAACGACATTGACCGGGCAGTACCAGGCGGCACGCACGTCGCACCTTGCAAATAATACAACGATCAGTCAATACAGTTTTAATGGAAATGTTGTGAACGTCTTGAAGTTACCCGGGGCTGTTAGCGCCGAAATCTCTGCGCTATACCAGTCACGAGTGCTGGTTGGCGTGTCTGAGTATCTTCCTGTCTGGTCTTTAAATGCGGGCTTTCAGCGAAAGTTTGGAGAAAAGATAACGTTACGGTTAGCCATGGACGATATATTTAACACAAACTATTGGAAGATCAGGACCCGGTTGCCCCAGGAAAACCTGGATAATTACTTTCAATACAACTTTCACAACCAGTTTGTAAGGATGACATTGACATGGAAATTCGGCAATAACATGTTGAATTCGGTAAAGGTAAAAACGGGTGCTGACGAAGAAAGAGGGAGAGTCAATAATTAAGCGCAAACTATGTAAAAAAGATATTTTTCAAACCGCCTGCTGATAAACATGAAGACTACCCTTACAAAAATCGGGATCATTTCGTCTGCCAAAGCTTTTCATATCAATGGTAGTTTCCCGGTTAAAAGAATCAGCTCTATCGATCTGTTACGAGGGCTGATAATGATCATTATGGCGCTGGATCATACAAGAGATTATTTCCATGCAGGCGCCTTTGTAAACAATCCGACTGATTTAAATAATACAACCGTACCCTTATTTTTTACAAGGTGGATCACACATTTCTGCGCACCGGTATTTGTATTTCTGGCGGGCATTTCTGCATTTATTTCTGGTCGTAAAAAGACAAAAAAACAATTGTCCCTGTTTCTTGTGAAAAGAGGTATATGGCTCATTTTTCTTGAATTGACCATTTTAAACTTTGGCTGGTACTTCAATATTCATTTCAATTATGTAAACCTGCAGGTGATATGGGCGTTAGGATTCTGTATGATCGCTTTATCAGGTCTTGTTCATTTGCCAAAGAACATTGTTATGTGGATGGGGATCGCTATGATTTTTGGTCATAATCTCTTTGATAATTTTCATGTGCCCGGTAAGGGACTTAGCGCCTTCACCTGGAGTGTGATACATGAAAGGGGCGTGTTTTTATTCGGAAATACAACGATCAACATTTCTTACCCATTAATTCCATGGATAGGATTAATGGCCGTGGGCTATCGCCTCGGTGCTTTATTTTTACCAGGCTGTGATCCAATACGAAGAAAACGGGTTTTAATTAATCTCGGCTCAGCGTCAATAGCTGGTTTTATTATACTGCGGTTTATAAACAATTATGGAGATCCCG
>Ga0207645_10000810_pt1 | contig 26162 bp, 24 predicted proteins | sample KBSM53metaG_FD_184331 | JGI IMG/M metagenome (GOLD analysis project Ga0207645, IMG submission 184331) | Miscanthus rhizosphere microbial communities from Kellogg Biological Station, Michigan, USA - KBS M5-3 metaG (SPAdes) (version 2) | ecosystem: Host-associated > Plants > Roots > Rhizosphere >...
GCCTCCATCACGCCGTCGGCGATCGCCCGCACCTGCCGCGGGTTGGTCCCCGACGCGATGACGAAGAAGTCGGTGAAGCCGGCCGCCTTGCGGAGGTCGAGCACCACCAGGTCCACCGCCTTCTTGTCTTCGGCGGCGGAGATCGCTCGATCGATTTGCCCGGGGAGCCGCGGCGCTTTCCGTTGTTTGTCACTCTTGACCATGCAACCTGCCTGCCGGGGATTCCGGCTGCGCGTCGAGGGCGCGTCGTCCCCGCCTCGTCGAAGTGTAAAGCCCGTGCTGCTCAATGTGTTGCTGCACCCGCCGCGGCACCATGCCGGCGATCGACCCGCCGGCGGCCAGCCGCTCGCGGATCGCAGTGGATGAGACGTCGGCGGTCGCCGCGTCGATCAAAACAATCAACGGGATCGCCGACCCGTCGGCGTCGGCCGGCACCGTGACCATGCGCGAGGTCAGGTGCGGCAGCCGCTCGGGCACGCGCGCCACCGGCATGCCCGGGCGCGAGACGACCGCGAAATGCGCCGCCTCGAGGATGTTGGGGTAATCGCGCCAGGACTCGATCTCGACGAAGGCGTCGGCGCCGATGACGAAGAACAGCTCCGTCGGCTCGTAGCCGCGATCGTGAAACTGACCCAGCGTGCGCGACGTGTACGACGGCGCGGCGTAGCGCAGCTCGAGATCCGCCGCGCGCCATTCGGGTTGCTCCTGCACCGCGATGGCGACCATCGCGAATCGATGGTAGGCGGAGGTCAACGGCTGCGGCCGGTGCGGCGGCACGTTCGACGTCACGAGCACCATCTCGGTGAGCCGCAGCGCGGCGTCGGCGGCGCGCCCGACGTCCATGTGCCCGACGTGTACGGGATCGAACGTGCCGCCGAGGATGCCAAGGCGACGCGCGGACATCAGACGATCATGCGGCCGACTGGCGCGCCGCCGCGAGGCCGCGCCACATGCTTTCGAGCAGCTCGGGAACGCCTTCGCCGCTGACGCCGGAGACGCGCAGGAACGGCAGATCGAGCTGCGCCGCGCGCTGTTCGAGCGCCTTGGCCGCCGCCTCGTGCTCGGCGTCGAGCGCGTCGATCTTGTTCGCGACGACGATTTGCGGCCGCGCCGCGAACGCCGGCTGGAACAACTCGAGCTCCTTGCGCACCGTATCGAGATCCTCGACCGGGTTGCGGCCGCTCGCGCCTGATACGTCGACCAGATGGACGAGCAGCTTGGTCCTCTCCAGGTGGCGCAGGAACTGGTGGCCGAGCCCCTGGCCCCGATGCGCGCCTTCGATCAGCCCTGGCACGTCGGCGACGACGAAGCTGCGGTCATCGCCCAGGCGGACGACGCCGAGGTTCGGGGTCAGCGTCGTGAACGGGTAGTCGGCAATCTTCGGCCGCGCCGCGGAGATGCGCGCGATCATCGTCGACTTGCCGGCGTTGGGAAAGCCAACCAGGCCGACATCGGCGAGCAGCTTGAGCTCGAGCCGCAGATCCTTGATCTCTCCCGGTTCCCCGGGCTGCACTTTGCGCGGCGCGCGGTTGGTGGATGAGGCGAAGCGCGCGTTGCCGAGGCCGCCGCGCCCGCCCTTGGCGACCAGCACGCGCTGGCCTTCTTCCGCCAGATCGGCGACCAGCGTGAACGGCGGGCCGTCGCCGTCGCGGTTCTTCTCGTAGACCAGCGTGCCGATCGGCACGGCGAGTTCGAGATTGGCGCCGGCGTGGCCGGTGCAGTTCGAGCCCATGCCGTGCTCGCCGCGCTCGGCCGCGAACTCGGGATGAAAGCGGAAGTTGATGAGGGTGTTGATGTGCGGGCTGGCAACGACGAAGACCGAGCCCCCGTGTCCGCCGTCGCCGCCGCTCGGGCCGCCACGCGGCACGAACTTCTCGCGGCGGAACGCAAGGCAGCCGCGCCCGCCGTGTCCGGCTTCGACGTGAATGTCGACTTCGTCTACAAACATACAATTGGTGACTTGGAGAGTTGGCGAGCTGGTGAGTGATTCACCAATTCACCAAGTCGCCAACTCACCAATTTCTCATGACTCGATCGGCAGCACGCTGATCACGCGGCCGCGCGCGCCGTGATCTTCGAAGCGGACCTTGCCGGCGACCTTGGCGAAGATCGTGTCGTCCTTGCCGAGCCCGGCGTTCAACCCGGGGCGGAACCGGCGGCCGCGCTGCCGGACGATGATCGTGCCGCCGCTGACCAGATTGCCGTCGTGCGCCTTGACGCCGAGCCGCTGCGAGTTCGAGTCGCGGCCGTTGCGTGAGCTGCCCTGTCCTTTTTTATGAGCCATTGCTGCCCTAGAGAAGAATATCTTTGATGCGAACCTGCGTGTAGACGGCGCGGTGCCCTTTGGTGCGGCGCATCCCTTTGCGGCGTTTCTTCTTGAACACCCGAATCTTGGGTCCGCGCGTCTCGCCGTCGACGACCGCGATCACTCGCGCGTTGGCGACAAACGGCGCGCCCGCCACGAGCTCGCCGCCGTCTTTCTCGACGACCAGCACCTGATCGAGCGAGAGCTCGGCGCCCGGCTCACCGGCCGTGCCGAACAGCTTCGCGACGCCGCCCGGCGTCACTTTCACCTGATGCCCGCCGGTCTGGATGATTGCGTACATGATCGACACCTGTGCAAAACCGAGATTTTAACACTGAACTCGCTGGGCTGTAAAGGGTTATGGGCGCGAACGGCCGAGCCGTGCGCCCGTCCCGGGAGAGGGGCCTTACTTCAGCAAGACACGCGTGCCGCGAATCTTCTGGCTGCTGAGCGCGCTCAGGAAATTGGGGACCAGACGATCCATCAGCTCGAAATACGAGGAGAGCGCCGGCGTGTTCTGCTGCGCGTTGTAGAGGATCTCTTCGCGGTAGCTCTCCGAGTACATCGTCGCGCCGGTGCGGCCGTCGATGAATACGAACTTCGGCCGCAGGATGAAGCCCTTGCGCTCCATGTAGGTGCGCGTCGGGACGACGCGGCGGCGGCCGAGGCTGTCGAACGTTTCCTGGTCGCGCTGGACGAAGCCGGAGGTCGAGCGGTTGGTGAAGAGCACCGTCCCGGTGACGATGAGCGGGTTCTGGAACTCCTCGCCGATGCGTTTCCAGTACGCGGTGTTGGCGAAGAGCCGCTCGTACGGCTCGAGATCCTTTTCTTCCTTGATGTTGTGCGGCAGCGGCACCGTCTGGTTGCCGCCGGCTGGCGGACGGGTGGAGATCTCACGAGTCGGCGGCGCCTCGTCGGCCGCAGGCGGCGTCGTATTGGTCTGGCTCTGGTCCTGCGCGATGTCGATCAGCGGCATCGGATCGGCGTCGATCACACGCAGCGATGACTTCGTGCGCAGCTGGCTGCGCAGCAGGCGCACGGTCTCCTGATTCGCGTCGACGTCTTCGCTCCCGCCGGCAACGAAGCCGGCGACGAGCACGCGCTGGAACGGCGTGACGTCGAGCTTCGGCTGGATTGGCGTTTCGATCGGGATCTCGTAGTAGCTCGTGCCGCAGGCGAACGCGAGCATGGCCGCGCCACAGGCGAGCGTGGCGAGCGCGCCGCTACTTTTCTTTGCCCTGGCTGGTCCGGTCATTGATTTCCTTGAACAGCTCGTAGTTCTGGCGGACCTGCGTGTTGTTCGGGTCCAGTTCGAGCGCTTTCTCGTAGGCCTTTCGGGCCTTGTCGAGCTGCCCTTCGTGCTCGTAGGCAATCGCCAGGTCGTTGTAGGCGGCGACGTAGGTCGGGTCGAGCTCGGTGGCCTTCTCCCAGCGATAGATGGCTTCGCGCCACAAACCGCGCTGCGCGACGCTGATGCCGAACTCGACCTGCGCACGGGCGTCGCTGCGCGCGTCGGCGAACGACGGCGACGCTGACACGGCCGCGATGCACGCGACGAACGCCGCGACCGGGATTTTCATAGGAGGACCCCGTCCACTATACCGTACTCCTGAGCCTGTTCGAGCAAGCCATGTGCCACGGATGGGCCTGAGAAACAACGGGTAATCGCATGATGATGCGCGCCGCGTCCGAAAAACCGTGGTCATTCGCGTCCTCGCCAGGACGCAGTGCGCATCAGCCGCGCTGCAGCACGCGCGGGTATATCCTGATGCGTAGGTCGAGCCCGCGCCGCTCGAGGTGTGGCCATGACCGATCTCGTCGAGCTCGTCGCACTCTCCCTGCTGCCCGCGTCGTGCGCGCTGCCCGCTGCCGAGCGCATCCGCGCCGGCGATTCTCCCCGCACCGTGATCGACGATCTCGCCGAGCGCGCTGCGCGCGACGAACCGCAGCCGGCTTCGATGCTGCGCTCGCGTGCGGCGGCTGCGGTGCAGCGCGCCGCGGCGTCGGGCATCCTGGCGATCGCGTGGACGGATCCGCGGTATCCGGTGGCGTTGACCACGATTGCGGTGCCGCCGCCGGTGTTATGGGTGCGTGGCGATCCGTCGGCGCTCAACGCGCCCGCAGTGGCCGTCGTCGGCTCGCGTGCCGCGTCGCCGTACGGCCTCGCGGTCTCGACGCAGCTGGCGGGCGATCTCGCCGCTGCCGGCCTGGCGGTGGTGAGCGGCATGGCGCGCGGCATCGATTCGGCCGCGCATCGTGGGGCGCTCGATGGCGACGGGATCACGATTGCCGTGCTCGGATCGGCCGTCGACGTCGTCTATCCGCCTGAACACGCGGGCCTGGCGCGCGAGATCGAACGCAGGAACGGTGCGGTCATCAGCGAGCTCGTGCCGGGCACGCCGCCGCTGGCGATGTTCTTCCCGCGGCGCAACCGGATCATCAGCGGCCTGTCGCGCGCGGTCGTGGTCGTCGAGGCGAACGACAAGAGCGGGTCGCTCATCACCGCGCGCTGCGCGCTCGAGCAGGGGCGCGACGTGCTGGCGGTGCCCGGCAGCGTGTTGAGCGGACGCAATCGCGGCGCGCACGCTCTGCTGCGCGACGGCGCGCGGATCGTGGAATCGGCCGATGATGTCCTGGAAGAGCTCGGGATGGGGCGCGGCGTGCGCGGCGGCGACGCGGCCGCGCGCGGCGCGAAATCCGACCCGCTGCTCGAGCACCTGACGCCGGGCGAGGCGTGCGATCTCGACGCGATCTCGGAGCGATCCGGCCTGAATTCACCGCGTCTTCTCCCGCGTCTGTTCGATCTCGAATTGCAGGGTTTGGTGCGGCGGGTGGGGGGCGGCCGGTTCGTACGGGTCGACAGAACGTGTTAGGGTGATCGGGGTCTATGGCGAAAACGCTCGTGATTGTGGAGTCGCCGGCGAAGGCGCAGACGCTGGCGCGCTTCCTCGGCAGCGATTACCAGGTAAAGGCCAGCTATGGGCACGTGCGCGATCTGCCCGAGTCGGCCAGTCAGGTCCCGGACGAGATCCGCCGCAAGAAGTGGGGACGGCTGGGCGTCGACACCGAAGGCGACTTCAAGCCCTATTACGTCGTGCCCGAGGACAAGCGCCAGCGCGTGAGCGAGCTGAAGACCGCGCTGAAGTCGGCCTCCGAGGTGATGCTCGCGACCGACCCCGACCGCGAGGGCGAGTCGATCAGCTGGCACCTGCTCCAGGTGCTGAAGCCGAAAGTGCCGGTCAAGCGCATCGTCTTCCACGAGATCACGAAGAAGGCGATCGACCAGGCGGTGCGCGAAGCGCACGACGTCGACGACAACCTGGTCCGGGCGCAGGAAAGCCGGCGCATTCTCGATCGGCTCTACGGCTACACGCTCTCGCCGGTGCTGTGGAAGAAGGTGCAGACCGGGCTGAGCGCCGGCCGCGTGCAGAGCGTCGCCGTGCGGCTGATCGTCGATCGCGAAGAAGAGCGGCTCGCCTTTCGCACCGCTCGTTATTCCGACCTCGAGGCGCAGTTCGCCGCCGACGGCCGCAGCTTCGCGGCAACGCTGACCCGCGTCGGCGACATGCGCGTCGCCACCGGCAAGGACTTCGACGCCAACGGCGTGCTGGTCGCCAGGAACGTGCGCCTGCTGTCGGACGCCGACGCGGCGAAGCTGGCCGGCGCGCTCGAGCAGCACCTGCCGTTCACGGTGGCCAGCGTCGAAGCGAAGCCGGGCGTCGAACGGCCGGCGGCGCCGTTCACCACGTCGACGCTGACGCAGGAAGCGAGCCGCAAGCTCGGTTTCTCGACGCAGCGCACCATGCAGGCTGCGCAGCGGCTGTTCCAGGAAGGGCACATCTCTTATCACCGCACCGACTCGACGACGCTGAGCGAAGAGGCGCTGGGCGAGGCGGGGCGTGCGATCCGCGGCCTGTTCGGCGACGAGTTCTACACCGGACCGCGCCGCTACTCGACCAAGGTCAAGAACGCGCAGGAGGCGCACGAGGCGATCCGCCCGACCGAGTTCGGCGTGGCGCCGCAGGCGCTCGACGCGTCGGGCGACGACCTGCGCGTCTACGAGCTGATTTGGAAGCGGACGATGGCGTCGCAGATGCCCGATGCCCGCGTCCTGCGCACGACGATCGAGATCGCCGGCACCGGCGACAACGGCGAGAAGGCGACATTCACCGCCTCCGGCAAGGCGATCGAGTTCGCCGGCTTCCGCCGCGCCTACGTCGAGGGCAGCGACGACATCGAGGCCGAGCTCGCCGATCAGGAAACGCTGCTGCCGGCGGTGACCGTCGGCGAAACCATCGATCGCACGACGACGCGCGTGCGCCTCACCGGCCTCGAGGCGAAGGGGCACGACACCAGCCCGCCGGCGCGGTACACGGAGGCGTCGCTCATCAAGGAGCTCGAGCGGATTGGCGTCGGCCGGCCCTCGACGTTTGCCGCCACCATCGGCACGATCGAGCGCCGCGGCTATGTGTTCCGGCAAGGAAAAGCGCTGGTCCCGAGCTATACGGCGTTCGCGGTCACCAGGCTGTTGCGCGAGCACTTCGGCGATCTGATCGACGTCGAGTTCACGGCGGAGATGGAGGAGGACCTCGATCAGATCTCGCGCGGCGAGCGCGAGTGGCTCGATTTCATCCGCCAGTTCTATCGCGGCGATCGGCACCACCGGGGGCTCGAGGAAGCGGTCAAGCAAGCGGAAGAGCGGGCCGAGTATCCGCTGATCGACGTCGGCCCTGACGCGGAGTCGGGCGAGATGATTCGCGTCCGCATCGGCCGCTACGGGCCGTTCCTGCAGCAGGGTGACGGCGGCCCGGGCAAGACGGCTGGCGTGCCGCCGATGACCGCTCCCGCAGATCTCTCCGTCGCCAAGGCGCTGGCGCTGATTCGCGCCAAGGCGGAGGGGCCGCGGCTCCTCGGCGTCGATCCGAAGACGGGTCAGAACGTCTATGCGATCCATGGCCGGTTTGGCGCCTACGTGCAGCTCGGCGAGACGCCGGACAAGGGGATCAAGGAAAAGCCGCGCCGCTCGTCGCTGACCGGCGGCCTGACCGAATCGACGGTGACGCTCGACGATGCGCTGAAGCTGCTGGAACTGCCGCGCGAGCTCGGCACGCACCCCGAGTCGACGCAGCCCGTCGTCGCCGGCCTCGGACGCTTCGGCCCGTACATCAAGCACGGCGACGATTACCGCTCGCTCGAGGCGGACGACGATCTCTTCACGGTCGACCTCGAGCGCGCGCTGGCGCTGCTGGCGCAGCCCAAGCGCTCGGCGCGGCAGGCGGCCAAGCGGGTGATCCGTACGATCGAGCGGCCGAACGGCGGCGGCGCCCTTCAGTTACTCGAGGGACGCTACGGCCCCTACGTGACCGACGGCGAGATCAACGCGTCGATCCCGAAGGGGATCGACCCCGGCGCGCTCACCCTCGAAGAGGCGCTGGCGCTGATCGAAGCGCGGCGCGGCGCGCCGCCGTCGGCGCGGCGCGGCCGCCGCGGCGCTGCGCCGGCTCGCGGCCGCCGCCGTGCGCCGCGTGGAGTGGAAGAGCCATTGGCGCCGCCGGCGAAGGTGAGCGTCAAAGCACCCGCCAAGCCCAAGGCCGCGGCGAAAACTAAAGCCAAGCCCAAGGCCGCCTCGGCCAAACGCGCCGTGCGCAAGCGCGCGAGCTGATGGCCGTCCGGATCGTCGGCGGGGGCCTCGCGGGATCCGAGGCTGCCTGGCAGGCGGCGTCTCGCGGCGTGCGCGTGACGCTGCACGAGATGCGACCCGCCCGGCCGACCGCTGTTCACAAGACCGATCGGCTCGCCGAACTGGTCTGCAGCAATTCGTTCCGCGGCGACAAGCTCGATAACGCGGTGGGCCTGCTGAAAGAGGAAATGCGGCGCCTCGGATCGCTGGTGATGCGCGCCGCGGACCAGAGCCGCGTGCCCGCCGGCGCCGCGCTCGCCGTCGATCGCGATCGCTTTGCCGCGGTCGTCACCGAGGCGCTCGCCTCGCATCCGCTCGTCACCATCGTTCGCGAGGAAGTCGTCGCGATCCCGCCGTCGAGCGAAGACGAGCCGGTCGTCGTTGCCACCGGTCCGCTCACCTCCGACGCGCTATCCGCCGGGCTCGCGGCCATCGTCGGCCAGGATCACCTCTATTTCTACGACGCGATCAGCCCGATCGTGCTCGCCGACACCATCGATCGCGCGAAAGTGTTCCGCGCGTCGCGATGGGATCGCAGCCTGCGGCGCCAGGCGGACGGCGCCGCGTGCGGGGTGGACGATGGCCAGGGCGACTACCTGAACTGCCCGCTGACGCGCGAGGAGTACGACCGCTTCTACGACGCGCTGGTCGCCGCCGAGTCGGCGACCGTGCACGACTTCGACAAGGAGCGCTTCTTCGAGGGGTGCCTGCCGATCGAGGTGATGGCGCATCGCGGCCGCGACACGCTGCGCTTCGGCCCGATGAAACCGGTGGGTCTGGTCGATCCGCGCACCGGCCGCGAGCCGTACGCGGCGGTGCAGCTGCGACAGGACAACCTGGCCGGCGATCACTTCAGCCTGGTTGGCTTCCAGACGCAGATCAAGTGGGGCGACCAGGCGCGCGTGCTGCACCTGATCCCCGGGCTCGAGCAGGCGGAATTCGTCCGCTTCGGCATGGTGCACCGGAACACCTACGTCAACGGCCCGACCGTGCTCGCGGAAACCTGGCAGGTGCGCGCGCGGCCGTCGCTGTTCTTCGCCGGCCAGATGTCAGGGGTCGAGGGCTATGTCGAATCGGCCGCCTCGGGCCTGCTCGCCGGGCTGAACGCCGCGGCGATGGCGCGGCGCGAACCGGTGTCGTCGCTGCCGCGCACCACGGCGATGGGCGCGCTGGCGTATTACGTCTCGCACGCCAACCCGGCGCACTACGAGCCGTCGAACATCACCTTCGGCATCATGCCGCCGCTGGAACGCGCGCCGAAAGGAAAGAAGCTGCGCAACGAGGCGCTGTCGGCCCGCGCGCTCGCCGACCTCGATCGCTGGATCGCCGCGACGGTCGCGGCGGGATCGGCCGCGCGGTGATCGCGCACCTGAAGGCGTTCCTGCAGTTTCTTGCGCTCAACCGCAACGCCTCGCCGCACACGGTGCGCGCCTACGAGAGCGATCTCACCCAGTTCATCGGCTACCTGGCGGCGGATGCCGATCTCAAGAAGCGCGATCTGCAGCCGTCGCACTGCACCCGCGACGCGCTGCGCGGTTTTCTCGCGCAGCTGCACAAGCAGGGGCAGTCGCGCGCGTCGGCGGCGCGCAAGCTGGCGGCGGTGCGCACCTTCCTGCGCTATCTGCGGCGCGAAGGCCTCATCGACGACGACCCGGGCAGCCTGGTCGCTGCGCCGAAGCAGGCGATCCGGATGCCGGCGCACCTCTCGGAACGGGAGATGGGCGCGCTGCTCGATGCGCCGGCAGGGGACACGCCGCTCTCGCGCCGCGACCGTGCGATCCTCGAGCTGTTCTACGCGTCGGGGCTGCGCCTCAGCGAGCTGACCGGCCTCGACGTGGACGATGTCAACCTGAGTGCGCGCATGGTGCGGGTGCTCGGCAAGGGGCGGAAGGAACGGCTCGTGCCGTTCAACGCGACGACGGCGGGCGCGCTGCGAGCGTATCTGAAGGATCGCGACCAGCTGCTGGCCGATGCGCGCGGCGATGCGACGGCGCGCCGCGCCGCGGCGTCGGATCGACACGGCCGGAGGCGCGATCCGCTGTTCGTCAACTACCGCGGCGGCCGGCTGACGGTCCGCAGCGTCGATCGGCTGGTCCGGCGGTACGCCAGCGCGGCGACGCCGCGCACCGGCATCAGCCCGCACGCGCTGCGCCATTCGTTTGCCACGCATCTCCTGCAGCGGGGCGCCGACCTGCGCGCGATCCAGGAGCTGCTCGGGCACGCCCGCCTCAGCACGACGCAGCGCTACACGCACGTCAACGCCGCGCAGCTGCTCGAGGTCTACCGCAGAACCCATCCACGCGCGGTCAAGTCATAAAGAAATTCTTAACTCATCTTTTTTCTGGCTCTCTGGGGCTGATGGCAGTAGGATTCGCAGGCTCGAATCTCAAGCGCAGCCTGTCCGTCGTTGAGCTGTCGGCGCTTGGAGTGCATCCTCCAGCCGGCGCGGCGTCTGGCTGTCGCAGAAATCCAGGAGATGGATTAGCGAAGGTACCAGCACGCCGGTCCAACACCGCGCCACCCTCAGCCCGAGGCTGAATCCACCGCACGCCGCCCGAGAGCGGCGCCACAACACTCCCAGACGCCCAAGGACAGCAGCGGCTCACCGTCGCTGAGATCGCGCGGCGTTCGTTCGGTTTCACGGGTCGCCTTTCACAGGAGCATGGACATGATCAGGATACGGACAAGCCTCGGGCTCGTTGCGGTGATCGCCGCCTTCGCTTTACCGCTGGTAGGCAAGGCCGATGAGAAGAACACGGCGGTTCAGAACGCCACGGTCCATTTCGCGATGCCGCAGCCGCAACCGCCCCTTGCGGGAACTCCGGGCACGCCGGACAATTCGGCCACGCATTTCCTGTTACCGGATGACGTCACCATCAGAAAAGGCGGGACGGTCACCTTCATCGTCAACGGCGGTGGCCACGGGATCGCGATCCACGAGGTCAATAAGAAGACGACCCGTGAGGACATCGCCGAGGATCTGTGCCAGGGCGGGACGAATGAAGCAGATCGGAGAGGCCGAAATGCCGTCTGCAACGGCGGCATTATCACGCCCAACGTGGACGTGAACGGCGTCCCGACGACGATCACGGGGACCAACAACCTCAACTACACGATCACCGACGCCAAAGGCGACGTGGTCATAATGACGGGCTTCAACCTCACGGCCGCCAATTCGGCGCCGTCGACCATCATCCCCAATCCGACTGTTGATGATCCGGCGCACTCCCACAGACTGCTGGCGACGTCTGGACGCTCGCCGGGCGACAAGGCCAATCCCGCGGCGATCGCCAACAACCCTCAAGGTGCGTTCCTGACCGGAACGGCGATCAACGCCGTTACGGGCGTGCAGACGGCGGGAAACCGGATCCAGATTCAATTCAACCGGAACGGGCGATTTCTCGTCATCTGCATGAACCGCTCGCATGCGTTGAACGATCACATGTTCGGGTTCGTCAGCGTGGTCGGCGAGGGAGATGACGACAAGTAGGGCGCTTGAAAGGCTGGAAGGCTGAAGGGCTGGAAGGCAAAAGGCGGTCTAAGAGGCGGGAAGTCCTTGTGGGCTTCCCGCCTTTTTCATTTCCAGTTTCACACCTGACCGCATGCCGAAAACTCAGGGAAAGGATATTTGACAACGGTCGAGCGTCGGCATAGAAAGGCGCCTTCCTCAACAATCTAACCCGCGGTTCGCCCGACGGGTGGGTAAAGGAGCAACGCTATGAAGTGTCGCCGCACGATCGTGACTCGCGTCGCCTTGTTGGCCGCCCTGGCATTCCCGACGGTGGGTTTGGCTGGCGAGAGAGACAAAGACAAAGAAGCGGCCGCCGCCGTCCAGCATGCAGTCGTGGACTTCGGCCAGCCGCAGCCACAGGGCACGCCGGCTGCCGCGACTCACTTCCTGCAGCCAGTGGGCGGCGTGAAAGACGGCGAAGCGACGATCTTCAAGGACGGCACCGTGACGTTTCGCGTCAACGGCGGCGGCCATGGCGTTTCAGTGTATAGGGTCAGCAAGGACACAACACGTGAGGACATCGTTGGCGCCGGCGATGGCCTCTGCCCGACGCGATCGCTGCCATGCACGGCCGCGTTCGTCGCTGCGCCGCATGTGATCACCGATGGCCACGGAAATGTTGTCATCGATATCGGCGCGAATCCCCCGTTCGGCCGCGTCGACGATGCGGACCGCATACTTGTCGGGACGACCGCCCTTATTCCGGGCCTGGATGCCAATGGCAATCCCATCCAAGTCGCCGGGATCTTCCACCAGGGCACTAATGCGGTTGCGACGCCAACCAATCCAGTCAGGCCGGTCGCGGAGCAGATCAGAGTCAAGTTCACGAAGAATGGCCGTTACCTGGTCATCTGCATGAACCGCGGCCACTCGATCAACGACCATATGTTCAGTTTCGTGAATGTCGTCGGCGATGACGACGACAACTAGAAAGGCTGAAAGCCTGGGAGGCCGGAAGGCTGAGAGGTCTTAGGCTCGAAGGCGGGAAGGCAAACAGAAAGGCGGGAAGTCCACGGACTTCCCGCCTTTGTCGTGCTACGAGGCCTGCGCGACGAGCGGCGCCGCGCGGCGGCCGCGCGGGAACTCGATGTTCAGCGTCTTGATTTTGTAGTTCATCACGCGCGGGCTGATCGACAGCAGCTCCGCCGCGTCCTTCTGCACCCAGTTCGACATCTTCAGCGCCTCGGTCAGCGCGTGCCGCTCGATCTCCTCGAGCGGGATGCCGGTCGGCGGAATCTTCACCACCGCCGCGTGGTCGCGGCCGCCGCCGCCCGCCGTCGGCACTTCGCCGAGCCGCAGGTCGCCGGCCGCGATCGCGCGCCCCTCGGCGAGCAGGATCGCGCGCTCGATCGTGTTCTCGAGCTCGCGGATGTTGCCCGGCCAGTTGTAGCGCATCAGCAGCTTCTGCGCCTCCGGCTCGAGCCCGTCGATCTTCTTCTTCAGCTCGCCGGCGAAGCGGCGGATGAAGGAGAGCGCCAGCGGCACGATGTCGTCCTTGCGCTCGCGCAGCGGCGGCATCTCGATCGACACGACGTTGAGGCGGTAGTACAGGTCTTCACGGAACTGGCCGGCCTGCACCATCGCCGGCAGGTCGCGGTTGGTCGCCGCGATCAGGCGGACGTCGACGCGCAGCGTCCGGGTGCCGCCGAGCCGCTCGAACTCGTGCTCCTGGAGGACGCGCAGGATCTTGGCCTGCGTGCTCGGGCTCATGTCGCCGATTTCGTCCAGGAACAGCGTGCCGCCGTCGGCCTGCTCGAAGCGGCCGATGCGCTGCTTGTCGGCGCCGGTGAAGGCGCCCTTCTCGTGGCCGAAGAGCTCTGATTCGAGCAGGTTCTCCTGCAGCGCCGCGCAGTTCACCTTGACGAAGTTGCGGTTGTTGCGCAGCGAGTTGTGGTGCGTCGCGCCGGCGATCAGCTCCTTGCCGGTGCCCGTTTCGCCGCGGATCAGCACGGTGGTGTTGCTCTTCGCCACCTTCTTGACGATGTCGAGCACGTGCTGCAGCGCCGCGCTGGTGCCGACGATCTTGTCGAACTCGTAGATGTCGTTCTGGGTGCCGCGGAGGTAGTCGAGCTCGTTCTTCAGGCGCTTCACTTCCAGCGCCTTCTCGATCTTGACCTCCATCTCCTCGATCTCGAACGGCTTCTGCACGTAGTCGAAGGCGCCGATCTTCATCGCCTCGACCGCGGTATTGACCGACCCGAACGCGGTCATCAGGATGACCGCCGTGGTCGGGTGCATCGCCCGGGTGGTGCGCAGCACGTCCATGCCGTCGCTGCCGCCCATCTTCAGATCGCTCAGCACCACATCGAAATAACTGTCGTGAAGCCGCTCGATGGCCGCGTTGCCGTTGGAGGCCTCTTCGACCTCGTGGCCGGCCTCGGTCAGCCCGCGCACCAGGCCGCGGCGCAACGCATCATGATCATCGGCGACAAGAATTCGACCCATCGTTCTCTCCTAGCTCCCTGCGTATCGACGAACGAACCTACCCGACCGATCGAACGACCCTACTTGAACCAACTCGACGCGCTGGTCACCGGCACGGTGACGCGAAACTTCGTGCCGGTCTGCGCATTGCTGTGCACGTCGATCCGCCCGTCGTGCGCATCTATGATCTTTCGGACGATCGCCAGCCCGAGACCGGTGCCGGTCACCTTGGTGGTGAAAAAGGGATTGAAAATCCGGTCAGTCAGCTCCGGCGCAATCCCCGGCCCGTCGTCGGCCACTTCGACCACCACCACCGGCGTCGGCGGATGCACGCCGGCAAACGCCGGGTCGGCGTCGATCGTGCTCGTCGCCGCGGTGATCGTGATGTGCCCCTTGCCGTCCATCGCCTCGAAAGCATTGGCGACGAGGTTGGTGAACACCTGCGACAGCTGATGATGGTCGCCGTCAATCGGCGGCAGGCCCTGCTCGATCTCCGTCGCCACCGTCACCTGGCCGCGGCGCGCTTTCGACTCCGCCATCGTCACCGACTGTTGCAGCACGTCGGCCAGGTCGGTGCGCTCGACCTGCAGCCGCACCGGCCGGACGAACTCGAGCATCTCGACGACGATCGCGTTGGCCAGCTTCGCTTCGCTCAGGATGTCGGCGAGCAGCGACTGCGCGTCCTTCGACTCAGGCACCTGCCGGCGCAGCAGCCCGGCCATCACTTCGATGCCGGCCAGCGGGTTCTTCAGCTCGTGGGCGATGCCGGCGGCCATCTCGCCGAGCGAGGCCAGCCGGTCGCGGAGCCGCTCCTGTTCCTCGATCTGCTCGACCCGGGTCAGGTCCTTGAAGAAGAGGACGGCGCCGATCGGCGCGTCGCCGCTTTCGTCCCTGACATGCGAAATCGTGTAGCCGATTACGCGATCGAGATCCTTCAACCGGAGCTCGGCGCGGTTCGGCAGGTAGCTGAGCTCGAACGAGCTGAACATCAATCGGATGATTTCGGGCCGCTCGCGCAGCACGTCGGCGAAGGGGCGACCGATGTCGCCCGGCGCCGGGGTCAGGCCGAAAATCCGGTACGCCTCGTCGTTCATCAGCGCCAGGGTGCCGTCGCGCCGGAACGCGATGACTCCATTGCGCATACTGGCCACCAGGTGCCGGAAGAACCGGTCGTCGGCGTTCTGCGGCGGTCGTACACGCGCACGCCGTTCAGGCATGGCCGACGGAACGGACGCGGCGGCCGGACGGCGCCTCGTGCGGGCGCCGGAACGCGGATTGGTGTCGGGCATCGCGGTGAACACTTGAGCTCATGGCTATATTGGGCAAACCGTATGCCCGGCGCGATGAGCCAGCGCCCTCAGGAAAGACGAACGATTTCAGTCGGTTAACGACGGGAATGGCTGCCTGCCGGTAACAAAACTGTAATGCAATTACGATTCCGTCAGGCTTCGGTGGAGAGGTCGGAGAGCGACTGAAGCTCTTCCCACTGGTTCATCAGGTCGCCAACCTGCCACATCAGCGACTGATGCCGATCGATTATCGGCTGGGCCGCGGCTCGATCGTCGTAGAAGCCGGGTGTCGACATCTGCTGCTCGACTTCACGAATCGCCGACTCTGTCTCAGCGATGCGGGCTTCGAGCGACTCGATGCGCGCCTGGCGCGCCTGCAGCTCGCGCGAACGCTTGCGCTGCTCGGCGTCGGCTCGCTTCTTCTCCTCGCGTGATTGCGGGGCGCCGCCGCCCTGCGAGCCGCGCGGATGCGGCTGGACTGGACGCGAGCTCTTCGTCTGCGCCGACGGCTGTGTAGCCTTCCCATGCAAGGGTGACTTTTTGGCTTCACGGTGGCCCGCCCGCGCCGCTTGCGGCTCTTGCCGCTCACCTCCGCCGCGCGCGCTCTCGCCGCCATGCTCCTTGTGATAGAGGAACTCGCGGTAGGTGCCGGGAAAACTGATCGCCGTGCCGTCGCCGACCTCGATGATTTTCGTCGCCAGCCGTTCGACGAAGTATCGGTCGTGCGAGACGAAGATCAGCGTGCCGCCGTAATCGACCAGCGCATCGAGCAGCACTTCCTTCGAGTCGAGATCGAGATGGTTGGTCGGCTCGTCGAGCAGCAGCGTGTTCGACGGGCGGAGCAGCATCCGCGCGACGGCCAGCCGCGTGCGCTCGCCGCCCGACAGCACCCGCACGTGCTTGTAGATGTCGTCGCCCGAGAACAGGAAGCCGCCGAGGATGTTGCGGATCATCGGCACCATGTGGATCGGCGATCCCGACGACAGCGTCTCGTAGACGGTCGGCGCCGGATCCATCCGCGTCGCTTCGTCCTGGGCGAAGTACTGCATCACCACGTTGTGGCCGAGGACGCGCTCGCCGCTGTCGGGCGCTTCCTCGCCCGAGAGCATCCGCATCAGCGTCGACTTGCCGGCGCCGTTGGGGCCGACGAGCGCGATCCGATCGCCGCGCTCGAGGTGCAGATCGAGGCCGGCGAAGACGACCAGGTCGCCGTAGGCCTTGCGGGCGCGTTTCAGCTCGATCACCATCCGGCCGCTCTTGGCGCAGGCGGGGAAGTGAAAGCTGATTTTCTTGCGCTCGGGCGGCACCTCGATCGGCACCACCTTCTCGAGCATCTTGATCCGGCTCTGCACCTGCGCCGCCTTGGTCGCCTGGTAGCGGAAGCGGTCGATGAACATCTTGACGCGCGCGACCTCTTCGTCCTGCTCGCGCTTCGCCTTGCGCATCGCCTCGATCCGCTCGTGGTGCTCGGCGAGGTAGCCGCTGTAGTTGGTGTGGTAGTCGGTCAGCGTCCGCAGCGTCAGGTCGGCGATCCGCGTCACCACCGCGTCGAGGAAGAACCGATCGTGCGACACGAGGATCACGGCGTGCGGATAGGCGTTGAGGTATTCCTCGAGCCAGTTGCGCGCCTCGAGATCGAGATGGTTGGTCGGCTCGTCGAGCAGCAGGAGGTCGGGCTGGCCGAGCAGCAGCTTGCCGAGGGCGATCCGCATCTGCCAGCCGCCGGAGAAAGTCTCGGTCTGGCGCGTGAAGTCGGCCGGCTTGAAGCCGAGCCCCTGCAGCACCGTCGCCGTCTTCAGCTCGATGCTGTAGCCGTCGTGCACGCGGAACTGGTCCTGAAGATCGCTGTAGCGGTGGAGCATCGCGTCGTGCTCCGGCTCCGGGATCGCGGGGTCGCCGAGGCGATCCTCGAGCGCGTGCATCTCCGCCTTCATCGCCAGCAGCGCCGCGAACGCGCTGGATGCTTCGTCGAAGAGCGTGCGCCCCGAGTGATCGAGCCCGTCCTGCGGCAGGTAGCCGACGGTCATCGCCGTCGGCGTGAGGATGGCGCCGGAATCGGGCTCCTCGAGCCCGGCCATCATCTTCAGCAGCGTCGTTTTGCCGGCCCCGTTGGGCCCGCACAGCCCGACGCGCTCCCGGTCGGTGATCTGCCAGGTGACGTGATCGAAGAGGACCCGATCGCCGAAGGTCTTGGTGAGCTCGGAAAGCTGGATCATGGCTGCTGGCTAATGGCATGAGCCATCAGCCCTTAGCCATGATAAAGCGAAGCCGCTACTCCCCGAGCGCTTTGGCGGCGGCGGCGAGCACCTGGGGCACGCGGAACGGCTTGGTGAGGTAGCCGGCGACGCCGAGGTTGACCGCCTCGATCGCGCTCGACTCGGTGGAGAAGCCGGTGATGATGATCACCGGCAGGTCCGCCTTGTAGCGCTTGGCCTCGCGAATCACCGTCAGCCCGTCCATGCCCGGCATCTTGAGGTCGGCGATCAGCAGATCGTAGGGATACAAGCGCATCCGCTCGAGCGCCGATCGGCCGTCCGGGGCGACGTCGACGTCGTATTCGGCGAGCGCCAGCGTCTTCGACAGAAGATCCCGGATGCTCGCCTCGTCGTCGACCACCAGCACGCGCGGCCGGGTGGTGCCGCTCGCCTGCCGCACCGGCGCCGCCGCCGCCGGCGCGGGGCGCGCGCCGCCGCCGCGCGGACGCTGGCTGTCGAGCCAGGCGTCGATGTCGCGCTTGCGGAAGCGCCACTGTCGGCCAACCCGAACCGCGGGAATCTTGCCGGCCTTGATCAGCCGGTACACGGTGCGGAGGTTGACCTGGAGGTACTCGAGGACTTCCTCCGTCGTTAGAAACGTTTCGTCAATCATCTCGTCAGCGTCCTGGTGACGGCGCGATTGGCAATTCGACGGTGAATACTGCGCCACCGTCGGGATGGTTGGCGGCGAGAATCTGGCCGCCGTGCTCCTGCACGATGCCGTAAGCGATAGCCAGGCCGAGGCCTGTGCCCTTGCCGACTTCCTTGGTGGTGTAGAAGGGCTCGAAGATGCGTGACAGCGTGTCCTCGGCGATGCCGATGCCGTTGTCGCGCACCGTGGCGACGATCCGGTCGCCCGACGGCGCCACCGAGGTCGCGATCTCGAGGCGCCCGTTGGCGCCGGCGGTGGCGATCGCGTGCTCGGCGTTCATCACCATGTTCAGGAACACCTGGTGGAGCAGCAGCGGGTCGCTCTTCACGCGTGGCAATTTATCATCATAATGTCGTACGACTTCAATCCCCAGGGCGCGATGCGTCGGGGCGCGCAGCGATAGTACCTTCTGCAGCACCACGTTCAGGCTCACCGAACGCAGCGCCAGACGGCGCGATCCGGCGAACACGAGCAGGTTCCGGACGATTTTCGCGGCGCGGTCTGCTTCACGATAAATTACCTGCACTTCGCGGCGGAGCTGCTTCGGGAAGGCGCCGGTGGTTCGCAGCAGCTCGAGATGGCCGAGCACGCCCTGCAGCGGGTTGTTCAACTCGTGGGCGATGCCGGCGACGAACTGTCCGAGCGCGGCGAGCTTCTCGCTCTGGGTCAGCCGCTTCCGCAGCTCCTCCCGCTCCGCCTCCAGCCGCGTCTGCGGTGTCAGATCGCGGGCGACGATGACGCTGCCGACCGGCTCACGTTCCTGATTGAGCAGGTCCGTGACCGTCACCATGAACGGCCCCTTCAGCACCGGATCGAACACTTCGCAGGTGATCGCCGATTCGCCGGCCGGGCGCGGCGGCACCGACTTGTGCCGCGCGAGCCACTCCGCCAGCTCGGTCCCGAGATGATCGGCGAGCGGCCGGTTCAGGAGCTCTTCCCGCTTCAGGCCGACGCGGCTGGCAAAAGCCTGGTTGACGTGGACGATCTGGCCGTTGGTGTCCGAGACCGCCACCAGGTGCGAGATCGAGTCGAAGGTGTTCTCCAGCTCGCGCCGCGAGCGCATCACGTCGTCGAGCAGCTGCATGTTCTCGACCGCGCTCGACAGCTGCCGCCCGAGCTCGTCGGCGCGGTCGAGCAGATCGAGCTCGCCGCCGGTCTCGACGCGAACCCCTTCGAAGACGATCGTGCCCAGGGCGCGGCGGGTTCCGCGCAGCGGCACCGTGACCAGCGCAGTGAAGTCGTCGTCGGAGAGCGAGACGATTTCGGCGCGATTGCGCCGCATCGCGTTGGCGGCCGGCGCCGACGCGTCGTCGGTGCCGACGCGGATGCCGCGGGCGACGCCGGCCGGGTCGGACGATGCCTGCAGCACGAGATTGCGCGCGCGCCGCTCGTGAATCCACACCGACGTCCGGTCGGCGCCGAACAGCCGGTTGGCGCCGTGACAGAAGATGTCGAGGCCGGCGGCGAGGCTCAAGGTTGCCGACAACGTGTTGCTGAACTCCTCGAGCAGCGCGCGCACGTCGCGCTGCAGCTCCGCCGCCTGGCGCAGGCTGAACAGCTCCAGCGCGGTCATGAAGATGTCGGCGGCTTCGACGACATCGCCGTCGATGCTCGACGCGGTGGGCGGCGTGTCGAAGCCGACGACCAGCAGGCCGACGCGCTCGGCCTGGCGCACCAGCGGCAGCAGCAGCACGGCACGCGCGTCGAGCCGCACGGCGAGATCGGGCGTCTGGCGCGCCGCTTCGCCGATGAGCGTCGGCATGCCGCGCGAGAACGCGTCGGCGACGAGCGCGGCTTCATCCGGGCCCGGCAGCCACGGGTCGGTACGCAGCGTCTCGAGGCCGAAACCCGAGGTCGCCTGCAGCGCGCCGTTGCGGGGGTTGTGCTGGAAAAGGAGCGATCGCGAGCCGCCGGTGACGTCGAGGGCGTGCTGGTGGAGATGGGGCAGCAGATCGTTTGGAGTCGCACTGTGCGCCAGCAGCGACGTCAGCGGCCGCTGGACGGTGCCGGCGCCGCCCGCATCGGGGCCGGCCGCGGGCCGAGTCAGTCGCGCAGGTCTCGTATCTTGGGCCATCCTGTTACAAGGGGTTCCCCGGAGGACTAGCCGCCGATTCTACTGCGATCGCTTGCGTCGCACGGCGATCGATTGACCGCTGCATTCGCCCAGGCTTGCCGAGGCCGCCTGCCGCCAGGCCCGGCGCTGGCGATAACTCCTCATGATACAGCCGCTTAGGCGACTACACGCTATAATTCAGATTCCCGGCCGTTGAAGCCGACTGTCTCACACGGTCGGCCGTCTTAGTACCCAACAGAGAAAGGATCCTCCGCGCACCCGCAATGCCGTGGACGGACGAAGAGCTCGTCGCCAGGTCGATCGGCGGCGATGCCGACAGTTTCAATGAGCTGGTGTTGCGATGGGAACGCCCCATCTATGCCCTCGCGTACCGAACGATCGGGCGCGAAGAGGATGCGCGAGACGTGTGCCAGGAGACTTTCCTCCGTGCGTTTCGCGCCCTGCCCGGGTTCCGCGGGCAGGCGAAGTTCTCGTCGTGGCTGTATCGGATCGCCCTCAACCTGTGTCGCGACTGGGTGCGGCGGGAGCGGCGCACGCCGGTCGTGCAGCCGCCGGAAGACATCGATCTCATCGAGCTCGCCGCTGCCGCGGAACCATCCGAATCGATCGAAGACCTGGTTGCGCGCAAAGATCTCACCCGGCTGGTGGAGCAGGCGATGGCGCTCCTGCCGGAAGAACAACGTACGGCTATTGTCTTGAAGGAGTACCACGGCCTGACGTTTCAGGAAATCGCGGAGCTGGTCGGCTGCCCGCTGAGCACGGTGAAGACGCGGCTCTATCAAGGGCTCAACGTGCTGCGGCGCGAGCTGGCCAGGAACAATAAAGCACAGCTATGACTGATTCCTACTGTGGATACGACGGCAATCGGGAAGACGCACTGATTGCGTGCGTGTACGACGACGGCGCCGGGTCGCCCGAGCGCGAGGCCTTCGACGTGCACCTGGCGGCCTGCAGTCGCTGCCGCGACGAGCTGGCGGCGCTCCGCGGCGTGCGCGCACAGCTCGCGCGCTGGTCGCCGCCGGAGCCGGCATTCGCGCGCCAGTTGTCAATCGAACGATCCGCGCTCGCCGGGGCACAATCGCCAACCCCGATACGGCTCTCGAGATCCTCGAGCCGTCCTGGGCTCGTCGACGAACCCCAGCAGCCGACCGCACGGCGCATCGACTGGCTGCGCCCGCCAGCCTGGGCGCAGGTTGCGGCGGCGCTGCTGTTCCTCGGCGTTTCGGCGGCTATTGCGAACCTCGACGTGCGCTACGACACCAATGGGTTACGCGTGCGCACCGGCTGGACACAAACCGATCCGGCATCGACCACGCCGGCACCGGCCGAACGTGCCGCGGCGTCCACCGCGGCCGCGCCATGGCAGGCGGATCTGGCCGCGCTCGAGCGGCAGATTAGAACCGAGCTGCGCGCGGTGCAAACGACCGCCGCCGCGGCGGCAACGCAACGGCCGTCCGCGTCGGACGCGGATCTGGTGCGGCGCGTGCGCGCGCTGGTCGACGACAGCGAGAAACGCCAGCAGCGCGAGCTCGCGCTGCGGCTCGCCGAAGCGATGCGGGACATCTCGGCGCAACGTCAGGCCGATCTGGTGAAGATCGATCGGACGCTCGGCCTGGTGCAGAACAATCTCGGGGTCGAAGTGATGAAGGACAGGCAGCGCTTGAACCTGCTCTATCGCGCTTCGCAGAGGCAGTAGGGGGACATCCGTGAGAGGGCTAGCAACGATCATCATTGTCGGCGCGGTCGCGACCGCGCCGGTCCTGGCGCAGCAGACCGTGGCGCCGCAGCCGACCTTGCAGGCGGCGCGCCTCGCCGCGCAGCAGCGCTATGAAATCGGCCAGATGGAGCGGGTGCTCGAAGGCGCAATCGAGCACGGCGTGGCGGTCACGCGCGATCGCGTCCAGGCCATCGCGCAGGTGCAGGCGGACCTGCTGGTCAGCGACAACGCGCATGCCCGCGGCTTCCGGCTCGAGGGCTACGGCGTCTTCTTCGATGTGATCGTGCCGTCGTTTCTGACCACGCTCACCTGGATCCAGCGCACGCTCGACCAGAACGACCTCGGCCTCGACAGCGCGCTGCGCACGCTGCAGACCCACGTCAAGACCTCGGGCGATCCCAACCTCGAGCAGGCGCTCAAGCGGATCGAGTTGCAGGTCAATCCCGGCACGCTGGGGCGGCCGGAACAAGTCAGCATCACTGGCGCGCGGACGGTCACCGGTTCCGCGGCGGCGACCAACGCCGACACCGGCGTCGCGACCGCATCGGCCGACGATCCGGTGCTGGCCGACCCGAACGAAGCGTACCGCACCGAGGTCATCCAGGCGCTGAAGGACGCCATGCTGTCGCACAGCAGCGCGCTCGGCATCGGCGCGTCGGAGTGGTTGACGATTGCCGCCAAGGGCAACGACGATCGGCCGCGCCTCGCGCCGGCTGACAGCGATGCGCGCACGCGCATCATCCGGCTCCGGGGTTCGGACCTGGCGGATTTCCTCGCCGGCAAGATCACGCGCGAAGAGGCGCTGCAGCGGATCGAGGTTCGAGTGTTCTAGAATAGCGCGCATGCGCGCGCTCGCCATTCTTCTCTCCGTCGTCCTGCTCGCGTGTGCGGCCTGCGGACCCGCGGTCGATCTGACCAAGGGGCTGCAGGTCGACCTGATCGATACGGGCTGGTTCGATCGCGGCATCGTCAACGGTCAGACCAAGCTCGTCCCTTCCGCGACCTTCACCTTGAAGAACACATCGGCCCAGAAGCTGGTGTCGCTGCAGGTCAACGCCCTCTTCCGACGCGTGAGCGAGAACGAGGAATGGGGCAGCGGCTTCAAGACCGTCGTCGGCTCCGAGGGGCTGCCGCCGGGCGCGACGACGCCGCCGGTGACGATTCGATCGGAACTGGGTTATACCGGCAGCGATCAATCGCGGCAGGAGATGCTGCAGAACAGCCATTTCGTCGACGCGAAGATGGAGCTGTTCGCCAAGTACGCCTCGACGCAATGGGTGCGCGTCGGCACCTATCCCATCACCCGCCAGCTGTTGACGAAGTAGGCGCTGTCAGCGCCCACAGCGTCAGCGCCGCGAGCAGACCGTCGCTGAACGCGAACAACAGGAACGACGAGGGCGATCCGCGCGCGAAGTGATCGATCACGAAGGTCGCGGCGCCCGCGCCTTTGAGCAGCGGCCCCATCACCCACAGATAGGCGCGGCCCCCTGCCGAATCGGGATCGCGGTACGGAATCAGGTAGCCGGCGGCGACCGACAGCAGGAAGATGCCGTTCAGATCGGCGTGAATCGGCGGCTCGGGAAGGGGAACGTTGAAGATCGAGGAGAGGAGCGGCCGCCCCGCCAGCATCGTGACGCCGACGACGGCGTCGTAGATACCCGAGACGGCCGCAATCGCGCGCAGTCGGCTCACGGAATGCGCTTCATCTCCGCTTCGTAGGTCGTCGTGTGATCGACCGAGATCATCACCTCGAAGGTGAGCGTCTCGTAGCCCATCGCGCGCACCTCGATGCGATGCGGTCCCGACTCGAGGTGCAGGCGCTGGAAGATGCCGTCGAAATCGTCGACGACGCCGACGTAGTAGCCGTCGACGTAGACCTCCGCATCGACCGGCTTGATTTTCAGCCGCAGGCGACCTTCATCGAACACGTAGTCGTGCGCCGGCTGATACACCGGGTAGCCGCCCGGATAGCCGCCGTACCAGGGATCGTAGTAGCCGCCGTAGTAGCCGCCATATCCGCCGTAGCCGCCCCACGGATCGTAGTAGCCGTAGCCGGCACCGTAATAGCCGCCGGCGCCGTAGTAGCCGCCGGGAATATAAACGATGCCGCCGCTGCCGGGCGCCATCGGCACCGATCCGCGCGGAACGGCAGTACCCACCGCCGGCCGTCCTTCGCGCGGACGCGCGTAAGACGGCACGTCCTGCTCACCGTCGCGCCGCTCTCCCGATCGCGAGCCCTCGCGTCCCGCGCTGCGCGCGCCGCGTTCGCGCTCGCCGGCCGGTGCGCTCGCCGCGGTGCCGGTCGACCCGCCGCCCGATCCGCCACTAGACCGCCCGCTGTCGCCGCTGCTCGTGCGCGGCACCGCGACCCCGCCACTGCCGGATCCGCCGTCGCGCCGGCTGCCGCCGTCGGAGTCGCGCATGCGGCTGCCACCGGAATACCCGCCGCCGCCCGTCGACTGCCCGCCGCCGGATGACTGCCCGCCTCCTCCGGATGAACCCGTCGTCGCACCGCCACCGCCGCCGCCGCTCGGACCCTGGCCCGCGTGCGGCGTCGCCGCCCGTCCTTCACCGCCGCCGCGGCTCTCGCCGCGCGGCTGGCTCTGCTGCTGCTGTTGCTGCTGCTGCGCCCACGCGGGCGTCACCAGCAGCCACGCCGGCACGAGGAGGGTCAGCGCGCCGCCGGCCAAACTTGTAAGAGTGGTTTTCATGACCATGACAAGGAACCCCCTGGCCTTCTCAACAGCAACCGACCTGCCAAAGAGACAGGCCCAGTATCGGCCCAAAACGACTTCTTTGCACGCACTAAGGCAGCCGACGTGTCCTCGCCGCGAGCCGCCGGCGTCCCGTTTTCTTGACACCCTGATCTCCGGGCCGATACAGTCAGAAAATCCGATGTTTCACAGCACGACCATCCTCGCGGTGCGCTCCCGCGATCGCGCAGTGCTCGCGGGCGACGGCCAGGTGACCTTCGGGCAGACGGTTGTCAAACAGAGCGCGAAGAAGATTCGCCGCCTCTACAACGACCGGATCCTCGCCGGCTTCGCCGGCTCAGCGGCCGATTCGTTCGCGCTGTTCTCGCGCTTCGAAGCGAAGCTGGAGCAGTATCGCGGTAACCTCGAGCGATCCGCCGTGGAGCTCGCCAAGGACTGGCGCACCGATCGCCTGCTGCGGCGCCTCGAGGCGATGCTGATCGTCGTCGACAAGACCTCGACGTTTCTCCTCTCCGGCAACGGCGATCTGATCGAGCCCGACGACGGCATCGTCGCCATCGGCTCGGGCGGCCCGTTCGCGCTCGCGGCGGCGAGGGCGCTCGTCCACAACACCGATCTCGACGCGCGCACCATTGCCGAAAAGTCGATGGCCATCGCCGGCGAGATCTGCATCTACACGAACGCGAACGTCGTCGTGGAAGAGTTGTAAGTGGCCATCTTCCTTCCCGAAACCACGCAGACCTCCGCCGGCTCGCTGACCCCGCGGCAGATCGTCGCCGAGCTCGACAAGTACGTCGTCGGGCAGGCGGCGGCGAAGCGCGCCGTCGCCATCGCGCTGCGCAATCGCATGCGGCGGCAGAAGCTGGCGCCGGAACTCGCCGAGGAGATTGCGCCGAAGAACATCCTGATGATCGGCCCGACCGGCGTCGGCAAGACCGAGATTGCGCGGCGGCTGGCGCGGCTGGCGCAGTCGCCGTTCCTGAAGGTCGAGGCGTCGAAGTTCACCGAGGTCGGCTACGTCGGCCGCGACGTCGAGTCGATGGTCCGCGATCTCGTCGAGCTCGGCGTCGACATGGTGCGGGGCGAGCGGCTCGAGGAAGTGCGCTCGAAGGCGGCGCAGAACGCCGAGGATCGCCTGCTCGACATCCTGCTGCCGCCGCCGCGGCCGCTCACGCCCGACGACGAGCAGGTCCCGCGCGACGGCCAGTTTCAGACGCGCGATCGGTTTCGCGAGCAGCTGCGCGCCGGCCGCCTCGACAGCCGCGTGGTCGAAATCGAAGTGCGCGAGAAGTCGTTTCCGTCGTTCGAGATCATCGCCGGATCCTCGGTCGAGGAAGTCGACATCAACCTCAAGGACATGCTGCCGGGTCTCTTCCAGGGCAAGACCAAGAAGCGGCGACTGAAAGTGCCCGAGGCCCTGGAGTACCTGACGCAGGAAGAAGAACAGAAGCTGATCGACATGGACAGCGTCGCCCGTGCCGCGGTCGAGCGCGTCGAGCAGGCGGGGATCATCTTCATCGACGAGATCGACAAGATCGCCG